>Ga0315289_10004039_pt1 | contig 22010 bp, 15 predicted proteins | sample YL17G11_40_MG_FD_203452 | JGI IMG/M metagenome (GOLD analysis project Ga0315289, IMG submission 203452) | Sediment microbial communities from Yellowstone Lake, YNP, Wyoming, USA - YL17G11_40 | ecosystem: Environmental > Aquatic > Freshwater > Lake > Sediment | place: USA: Wyoming | collected... | reverse complement strand
CGGCGGCGGGCGGCACCTTCCGCCCCGACGGCGGCGTCGGCCAGTGCGGGGCGGGCGATGTTGGTCCACCGCCAGGGGACGCGTGGGCGGCGGCGGCGGTGGTGGGCACGGTGAAGTGCGACCGGGCGGGCGAGGGTGTGCCCGACGCCGTCGCGGCGGCGGTGGAGGGGGCGGGCGAGCCGGCCGGCCCGGCGGGCGGCCAGAACGCCTCGCCCGGGTCGCGCGGCCGACCGGGCGGGCGGGCCGCGGCCCGGGCGGGCGGCGGCGGTGACGCCCGCCCAGGCGGGCAGGCGCGCCGCCCCGGGCTCGGGCTGCGCCGCCTCGCCGCCGCTGCCAGGTGGGGCGGCGTGGGCGAGGGCCCGCCCCCGCCCCCGCCCCCGCTCACCGCCAGGCTGTCTGCGAGGGCGGCCGCCAGCATGGCGGCCTCCGCCTGGGACGGCGACCGGCCCCCGCCCACCAGGGCGGGCGGGAACAGGTCGGCCGGCGTCAGGCCGGCCCCGGCCCCCCCGAGCCGGCGGTGGGCGGCCGCGCCTTCGGCCGCCCGCCCCGGCGCGCCGGCCCCGCCCCCCGCGTGCGCGGCCGCCAGGGCCGCCCCGCCGTACGGGTGGCCACCCGGGGCGCCCCCCGCCCGGACGACGGAGCCCTCAAAGGCGGCCGCCGCGGCCAGGTCGGCCGGGTCCGCGACCGGAAGGCACCCGCCGCGGGACGCAAAGGGGCGGGGGGGGGGCGGGGGGGTGGTGCGTGTCGAGGCGGCCGCCGCGGCCGCGCTCGCGGCCGCGCCCCCCACCCCGCCCTCCCCGCCCAGCAGCACGGCCGCCAGGAAGGCCAGCCCGCTCGCGTACCAGCCGCCCGGGCGGACGCTGTTGTGCCCGCCCTCAAACTCCACGCACGCGGCGTCGCCGGCGTAGCAGGCGACCAGGCGGCGGGTGTGGGCGATGGGAATGAAGTCGTCCCCCGGGGCCGCCCCGAAGAGGGCGGGCGCGAAGCAGGCGCGCGCCGCGGACGCCGGCAGCACGGCCGAGACGTCGAAGCCCGCCCGCCGGGAGACGGAGCGCCGCATGAGGGCCAGGGCCGCCCGTGTCAGGGCCCGCGGCAGGGGCAGGCGGCGGGCGCCCGCCAGGTCGGCCATGAGGTCGGGCAGCGACGCGAACGGCGAGTCCAGCACCAGGGCGGCCACCCGCGGGTCGCGCGCCGCGTACAGGAGCGCGGTGGCCGCCCCCATGCTCCGCCCCCACAGGCCGACCGCCAGGCGGGCGCCCCCCCGGCGGGACCGCAGCGCGCCGATGGCGGCGGCCAGGTCGTCGACCTCGTGGGCGCCCAGCGTCACAAAATCACCCTCCGAGACGCCGGAGCCCTGGAGGTGGGTTAGGGGAGAGGGAGGGGGAGGCGCGGCGACGTGAGGGAATGGCACGTGGGCGGGGAGGAGGCACACAGAAGTGGGGTGTGAGAGAGAGAGAGAGTGTGGGGGGAGATGGGAGAGAGAAAAAAAAAAAGGTGGTGGTGGGGGCGCGTCCCTTTCTCCTCCTCCCCCGCCTGTTTTTTTTTTTTGCTTGCGCTCCCTCAACGCACCGCAAAGTCCAGGGCCAGCACGGCTAGGCCCCGGGGTAGGAGCAGGTGGAGGACCTCCTCCGCATCCCGGCGGGACCCGGAATTGCAGTGGCAGTACACGACGACGGGCGGGGTGGCCGCGGCCGCGGCCGCCCCCGCCCCGCCGCCCACTCCTGGCGGGCCCCGGTCCGGGCTGTGGCCTCCTCCCAGGCGGGCGCCGCCGCCGCCCCAGGTCCGGGTGGGGGAGGGCGTGGCGGCGGCGGGCTCGTACAGGGAGAGCTGGATGAGGTGGCCCCGGGGGTTGCGCTGTGATGGAGGAGGGGAGAAGAGAGAAAGGAGGGAGCGAGGTTTGAGGGAGGCGCGAGATACGAATGAGCGCGTGCCCTGTCCTTCTTGCTCTGTGCTTCTTCTTGAGAGAGAGAAACTCACCACCGCAAAGTCTTCGCGCGTGTATGCCCGCCCATTCGCTGTGAATCGGCCTGCCGTGCCGCCGACCAGGTCAGCGGGGGTGTAGGCGTCCCTGGGGAATGGGTGTGGGCGTGTGGATGGGTGAGAGAGAGAGAGCGCGGGGCAGCGCAATGCGGCACGGGCGCTTGGTGTCCGCCCCCCCACCCCGCTCTATCTCTTTCTCTCTATCGCGTGCGCGCGCGCATTGCATGCACGCACCGGGGCGGACGACAGATGGCGAGGACTAGGTCATCCCAGGTGGACCCCATTGACAAGCGGCGGCGGAAGAAAAGAAAAGAGAAAAGAGAAACTCGCCCGCGGCGGACCAAAGAGTGAGGCGAGCACGGCTCGCCTCATTCAATCCTTTCCGGCCGTCCTCCAACCATGAGAGGCGCGACCATCCGCTGCCATGCTGCCCGGCCGCCCCCGGCTGCTCCGCGGACCCCCAACGGACGCCCGGCTGGCCGCCCGGCCCCGACCGTGGCCGCCCCGAAAACAACAACAGCCCCGCTGCCGCCGCCGCCGCCCGCGCAGCGCGCTCCTACCCCTCCTTCCCTGACCGCGCCGGGCCGAGCCGCGTCGCTCGCCGCCGCCCAGGTAGCTGTGCACCAGAGCAGGGCACTCAAGGCGGAGTTGGTGGCGGCGAAAGCACGGATCGTGGAGCTAGGTGAGAGAAAAAAGTGAGATAAATGCGATGGCCCCAACCGGCAAAACCTGGAAACGCGCTTCAAAAGCACTCCCCCCCCCCCCTCCCACACACAGAGCGCGAGCTGGCGTCCGCCCGCCCCCCTCCACCCCCGCCCCCACCCTCCACGACAACCATCCTCTACCGCACCGGGTGGCCCGCGGCCTTCGCCCACCTGTCCGCGGACGGCGGGCCCTGGACGGCCGCGCCGGGGGTCGCCCTGCCCCCGCCCGGCCCGGGCGACGGGCGGTGGCGGGCCCTGGTGGTGCCGACAGCGGGCAAGGTGGAGCTGGTGCTGACGGACGGGGCGGGCGCGTGGGACACGCCCGACCCGGCCGCGCCGAAGGGCGTGAACTACACGACGCGCGGGGGCGGGGTGTGGACGGTGCGGCGCGGGGTGGCGGCCCGCGTGGCGGTGCCGGCCGAGCGGGCGGGCGAGCCGGGCGCGGGCGGGTGGGGATGGGTCCAGTGAATGCAAAAAGGAATGGAATGTGCTGGCGGGAGGTGGTATTTTGTGCGTGCGTGCGTGCGTGCGCGCGCGCGCGCGCACGCACAACCCTAAGGACGCTTGAATGGAGCAGGCAGGCATGTAGGGCGTGTGCGATGAGCGGGGGGCGTGTGAGAAAAATATAGGGGGTTTATTTTTTCTTTCAAAAACCTCCCCCGGCTGTTGTCCTTCTCTCTCCGTCTCTCACCTCTCACCTCTTCTCTCCCGCAACACTCGCTCTGACAGCGAAGTGCGAACGAGTGAGGAAGGTCTGGCTGTCTCCCGCTGTTCTTGCTGTCGGTTGGGGCCCTCTGCCGGGGCGCGCGCGCGTTTGTTCGGCTGTCAAAAAGCATCTCTCTCCCTCTTTGTTATAAGCTTTCATTCACCCTCCTCATTTCATTTCACCGGGCGACCGCGACCGCCGCCCGGGCCGCGTCCGCCACGCCCAGCCGGGCCGCCGCCGCCCGCAGCGCCCGCCCCAGTGCCCGCCGCTCGGCAAAGGCCGCGTACGCCAGGACGCCCGCCGCCGCGGCGGCCGCGGCGGCGGCAGGCAGGCCCAGGGAGGAGGCGAGGTGGGGCTTTGGCGGAAAGGGGGGGGGAGGCGGGGCGGGGGGCGCCCCGTTTTCGCCCACCCCGTTGCTCGAGGGTGACCGCCACAGCTCCGCCAGCCGCTCCGGCGTGGCCGCCAGGAAGGACGCCGACCGGGCGACCGCGCCCAGGCCGCCCGCGCCGAGGGCGACGGTCGGGCCGCCCCCCAGCCCGGCCGGCCCCGCCGAGGCGACCGCCGCCGCGGCCGGTTGGGGCGGGGAGGGCGGGGCGAGCGTGGCGAACGGGGTATGAGGAACCTTTGGAGGAGCAGCGGCGGCGGGCGCGGGTGCTGTGGCAGCCGCCACGGCCGCCGCGGCCGCCGCCCCGGCCACCTCCCCCCTGAGCGCGGCCGCCCGTTCGGCGGTGAGCGGGGCCAGCCCCCCGCCGTCCGCCCACGCCACTGCGTCGCCCGGGCGGCCCGCCTCCCGGCACAGGGCCTCAATGAGTAAGAGGCGGCAGGCGGTCTCGTACTGGTCGCGCGTGAGGACGGGGCCGGCCGCGGAAGGGGCTGCGAGGAGCGGCGGCGCCTGGGAGGGCGGCTGGGGCGGTTGCCCCCCGCCCCCATGCTCGCCTCGGCGCGGTGGCGGCCCCCGCCCACCGGGCACGGCCGCCGCGTCCAGGTAGGCCGCCAGCTCGGCGGCAACGAGGGAGGCGGACCCGGCGTCCAGGCCGAGGGCGGCCCTAATGAGGAACAGGTGGGAGAGGGGTGCGCGTTGTATTTTTTCGTTGTGAGGTGTGGTGAGAGAGTCTTGTCAGCGGATGGTTTTGAGGGCGGGAGAGAGAGAGCAAAAGGTCGCGCGGGGGTCGGGGCGTTTGTGTTTGTTCTCCCACAATGCGCGGCCCTTGCCCGCCCTACCCGTCCCCTCTGTCACTCACCAAAGCATCAGGGCGTCTGGCGGCACACGCATGGGGCCGCCGAAGCCGGAGACGAGGGCAGGGTGGGCCTCGTCGAACCTGTTCAAGAAAAGGGACGAGGAGAAATGTGAAGGGGAAATGCGGGCAACAAGGATATTGGGGGCTCGGGCTCTCTCCCCGTATGTGCCCCCAGCGCGCCTCCCTCCCCACCTCAACCAACTCACCGCCCCAGCTCAAACAGGGCTTGTATGGCTACGCAAGACCCGCGCTGGGCGGCCGCGCCGCCGCCGCCCCCCGCGAGGGCGGCCAGGCCCAATTCGGCCGCGGCAGTCCAGTCCCCGAGCACCAGGGCCCGCTCACCGCCGGCGGCCTGGGTGGCGGCGACGGAGGCGACCGAGGCGGAGGAGGATAGGCCGGGGCCGCCGGGCCCGCCGCCTGCAGAGGCGAGGCGGGACGGCATGGTGAGGGGGTGGCGTTCGGGGTGCAAAAAAAAGGAAAATGAGAGAGAGAGACAAAATCGGGTGTCGTACTTGTTGCACTATCCGCGTCCCCTTCTCTGCTTCGTATCTGTCGCCGCCCCACCCCGGCACGGCCCTGGCGTCTCGCCCCAAACCACCCAGGGCTCACAACATGGCCCTGCAAATCTCACTCGGGGTGAGAGGCGCTCCCGCTTCCCCGCCCGCCAGGCATTGCTGCTCTCGCACGAGGAGAAGCGCCCGTCGTGGTGCTCGCCCTTGCCCACCCCGCCCCCTCTCCTCCGCGGCCGCGCCTGCGTCTGCGTCTCCCTCCTCCGCCACCTTTCACCCCACCGGCTCCGGCACTGCCATATTCAGGGTCGGACCGCCGAGCCCTCCCGCCTCCCCCCTGCGGGCCGCCCTGGCCGCGGCCGGGCCGGCCGGGCTCGCCACGATGGCCATGGCGAACGCCCTCTTCTATTGCGCGGCCTTCGCCCTGGCCGCCCGGTCCCTGCCCCGCCCGCCAGGCGGTGGGTGGGGCCCAGCCCTGGCAGCCGTGGGCAAGGCGTGGGGCGTCGCGTACGCGAGCGGGCTGGCGACAAAGGCGCCGCGGTCGGCCGTCATCTTGGCGGCGGTGCCGCTGGTGGGCCGGGCGTTGGCTGTCGCCGGCGGGGGCGTGCCGGGGCGGGCGGGGCGTCTGGGGGTGGCGGTTGCCCTGGCCTGTGCTGGGTGCGTGTTATTGACGCTGGGAGCGGCCGCGGTCGCGTGGGCGTGAACAAAAAAAAAGAAGAAGGGGGGTTTGCCTTTTTTCACAGTCTCCTGTTTGTTGTTGCTGCACACGCACGCCACCTACTCCCGTATCCCCAGCGCCCGCACCAGGGGCGGCAGCGGCGTGGCGGTGGTCGGCGAACGCGCCCCCACCCCCTCCCACCCTCCCCTGCCCACCACCCGCCCCCACAGGCCGGCCGCCCCGGCCGCCGCGCCCTCAGCCACCCGGCCCAGCGACGCGGCGGGCAGCCAGCCGTCCAGGCAGGCGTCCAGGGGGTCGAGCTGCCCGCCCGCCTCCGCGGCGGCTTGCAGGGCGTCAAAGAGCCGGCCAAAGCCGGGCGGCTCGGGGCGGCCGGACCGGCAGGGGGAGGCGGTGGCGGCGGCGGCGGCGGCCTCCTCCCCGGCCTCGCCGTCCTCCGCGTCCTCCACCGGCGGCACTAGCAGCCCCACCACCGCCGCGACGGCCGCCCGGCTGACGAGGCCGGCCCTGGGCGCCAACAACCCCGCCACCGCATCGTCCGCCACCGCAAGGCGGACCACCCAGGCCGCGACGGCCGCCGTGGCGGCGCCGCCGCCGGCGCCACCCCCCAACTCGGCCGCCGCGGCGAGGGCCGCCGCCCCGCGGACGGCCTCCGCGAAGGAGGCGCCCGTGGCGGAGGAAGCGGCGGCCGCGACGGTGGCGGCGGCGGTGGCGAAGGAGGCGAGCTCCTCCAGGGAGACGGTGCCGTCGCGGTCGCTGATGGAGAGAGTTAAAGTCGTGGTTAGATTAAAAAAAAAAAAAAAAAAAAGGGAGTTACGAGAGAGCCCGCCTCCACCCTCCCCTCTATCCCTTTGCCATACCTATCCAACACCATCATTAGCGGCAGAGTGATTGCGCCCACATCCCATGCCCGCCGGGAGGAGGGAGAGCGCAGGGAGGCGACCTCGGAGAGGGAGAGGCAGGCCGGGCGCGGCGGCGCCGCATTGGGCACGGTCGTCGGTCCTCCCCCCATCGGCGTCCCCTCAGCCCCACGCCCCTCCGGCACGCCGCGCCGGGCCAGGGCGGCGTCGTAGTCGTCCTGCAGGCCGGCCCGTAGGCTGGAGGCATGCTGGCCCATCCTGGGGTGGGAGCGAGACGCAACGACAGGTGCGTTTATTTACTTTTAGTTTTTTTGAGTGTCGGCCGCCACCGCGACCCTCACCCCGCCCCGCCCTTTCTTCTTCACACTTCCTGTCCTCTCGCTCCACGCCCGACGAGCACCACCACACCGCCGGTCCATCCCATGCACGTTCCACTTTCCACTCACACACACATGTCACCTTGCACATGAAGTTTCGAAAAAAAGGAAAGGAGCCCCGCTCGCAGTCACTCACAACGTACCGGTCCCCACCCATCCCATCCCATTCCATCCCATCAGCACTTTCCCCCCAGCCTCTCCACCGCCCACGCCTTCCCCGTCGCCAGCGCCTCATCCACCTTCTCCACATCCGGGCCCTGGCCCTGGGCCAGCGTGGGCTTGCCCCCGCCCTTCCCGCCCACCACCGCCAGGGCCGCCCCCACCCAGTCGCCGGCGGGAAGGGACGACGACAGGTCGGCCGGCACGCCCGCCAACAGCACAGCCTTGGCTTTTGGCACACCAGGCGCGTCTGCGGCGGCGATGAGGCAGGCCACGCCGGGGGCGGCCCGCTGAGCGGCCGCCCAGGCAGCGCCCGCGGCCTTGGGGTCGGACCCAACGCCTGCCAGGCGGATGGTCACAACCTTTTCGCCCGCCGCGGCAGCGGCGGCGGCCGCGGCGCCCGCCGCCGCCTCGGCCGCCTCGGCCGCTGCGCCCGCCGCCGCCTTGGCCTCCTCGCCCGCCTTCTTGATCAGGGCCGCCAGGTCGCCCCGGACGGCCGCCTTGACGGCCGCCGGCATCGTCGCCTGGTCGAGGGACTGGCGCAGGGACGTGATGGCCGCCGCCAGCGCGGCCCCGCCCAGCCCGGCCGCCGCGCGCGCCTGGGCGGCCGCGGCCTCCCCCGCGCCGATGGCCTCGACCGCGGCCGGTCCCGTCAGGCCCACCACCCGGCGCACGCCTTTGGCGATGCCCTCCTCGGTGACCAGGGCGAACGCGCCGGCGTCACTCGTGTTGGCCAGGTGGGTCCCCCCACAAAACTCAATGGACCCTACTGCAGACGGGTCGGCGCTGCCAGAAAGCAAATCCCCGACGGGCGCGCCCACGCTGACCACGCGCACGGGGTCCGGGTACGCCTCACCAAACATGGCCCGCACGCCGGGCAGGCCGCGGGCGACGGCCAGGGGGACCTCCTCCGTGAAGACGGGGGCGGCGGCCGCGATGCTCGCCCGGCAGAGGGCCTCCACCGCGCCCAGGGCGGCCGGGTCGACCGCGCCGTTGTGGGAGAAGTCGAAGCGCAGGCGGTCCGGGTCGACGACGGAGCCCTTTTGGTCGACGCCCTCGCCCAGGACGGAGCGCAAGGCGTGGTTGAGGATGTGGGTGAAGGTGTGGTTGGGCGCGATGGCGTCCCGGCGTGAGGCGTCGATCTGGGCGCTGACCTCCTCGCCGACTGCCAGGGGCGGGAAGGGCGTGGAGGGCGTGGCGTCGCCGCCGCCGCCCTCGCTCGCGCCCGTGCCGCCCGCCGGGTGGATGACGTGGAGCACGTAGCCCGCCGCGGAGATGACGTCCGCGACGGCCAACGGAGAGGCCGACCCCCCCTCCACCGGCGCCAGCAGCCCGGTGTCTGCGACCTGCCCCCCCGCCTCGGCGTAAAAGGGCGTCCGGTCCAGGATCACGCCCACGCTCGACCCGTCGGCCGGCGCGGCGGCCGTCGAGGCCACAAACCCGGCCGTGGCCGTGAGGATGGCCAGGACCTTGGCCTTCAGGGGCTGGGGCGCGTACTTGGGGGAGTCGTCCGTCAGCGGCACGCCCGTGTCGGCCAGGTGGGCCGTCGCTTCCGCCTCAAACTTGAGGCGGGGCGCGCCGCCGGGGCCCTTACGGTCCGCCCGGGATCGGGCGCGCTGGGCGGCCATGGCGGCCTCAAAGCCGGGCGCGTCGACGGCCAGGCCGGCCTCCTCCGCCATCAGGGTCGTCAGGTCCAGGGGGAAGCCAAACGTGTCCCACAACAGGAAGGCGTCGGGGCCAGAGAGCGTGCCCCCGGACACCGGCAGCTTGGCCGCGAGCTTCTTGAACCTGTCCAGCCCGGCCAGCAAGGTCTTGGAGAAGGATGTCTCCTCCTCCGAAATGACGGCGTGGATGTGGGCGGCCGAGGACGCGAGCTCCGGGTAGGCGCCGCCCAGCACGGTCACGACCGTGGCCACCAGGCGCGCGAAGAAGCCTTCGGGCGCGCCCAGCGTTTCCCTGCCATACCGCACCGCCCGGCGCAGGACGCGGCGCAGCACGTACTCCCGCCCGTCCGGCCCGGGCCGGGCGCCATCCGCGATGGCAAAGGACAGGGTGCGGGCGTGGTCGGCGACGACGCGGTAGGCCATGTCCAGGCCGCCCACGTCGGCTGGGCCGACCCGGTCACCGTATGGCGCGGGGCCGCTCTTGTCGCCGCCGGCGACCTCCCGGATCGCGTCAAAGAGCGGGGCGAACAGGTCGGTCGCGTAGTTGCTCATCTTGCCTTGGAGCACGGAGGTCAGCCGCTCCAGGCCCAGGCCCGTGTCCACGTGGCGGGCGGGCAGCGGCCGCAGGGAGGCGTCGTCCTCCCGGTTGAACTGGATGAAGACGAGGTTCCACACCTCCAGCACGTCCGGGTCGTCCATGTTGACCAGGGCCGCCGCGTCCCGGCCGCCGCCGACGCGGTCGTAGTGGATCTCGGTGCAGGGGCCGCAGGGGCCGACCTCGCCCATCTCCCAGAAATTGTCGGCGCACCCAAAGGGGAGGACGCGCGCGGGCGGCAGGAAGCGGTGCCACAGTGCCTGGGCTTCCCCGTCGGGGGGCAGGCCCTGGGACGCGTCCCCGCCGAAGTACGTCGCATACAGGCGGGCCGGGTCCAGGCCGAACACGCCCGTCAACAGCTCCCACGCCCAGGCGATGGCGTCGTCCTTGAAGTAATCCCCAAACGACCAGTTGCCCATCATCTCGAAAAAGGTGTGGTGGTACACGTCCCGCCCGACGTCGTCCAGGTCGTTGTGCTTGCCGCCCGCCCGGATGCACTTCTGGGCGTCCGCCGCCCGGGTCAGGCGGGCCAGGTCAGAGCCCGGGTCGACCGTGCCCAGGAAGATGGGCTTGAACTGGTTCATGCCAGCGTTGGCGAACAGGAGGGTCGGGTCATTCACCGGCACGACCGGCGAGGAGGGGACCGCGGTGTGCGCCTTGGTCTCGAAAAATTCGACGAAGGTCGCCCGCGTGCGCGCGCCCGACCAGGCGGGGTAGACGCCTGGGAAGACGGCGAGCGGGGCGGCGTCGCCCGCTCCGGGCGGCGGGGCCAGAGCGGCGGCCGCGAGGGCGGACGCGATGGGCGGGTGGGCCAGCGCGGCCGAGACGAGGCCGGCCACCGCTGGGAAGGCGGCCGCCACCTCCTTGCCCGCCGGCGTGGCGAGGGCGGGCGCCAGCGTGCCGACGACCGCGCAGTCCGCGGCGGACAGGTCCGGGCCGGATAGGAAGGGGGTGGACGCGAGGGCGGCTTCCAGGGGCGGGAGGAGGCTGGGGGGGGTGAGAGAGAGGGTGTGGGAGGAGAGACGAAAAGGAGAGGGTGAAGAGCGCAGTCGAGTGCCAAGGAAAAAAAGCCCCCTCACCCGCCCCGTTGTGCTCGCTCCGCTCACGCACCATGTCTCACACCCCGCTGCTCTCTCCTGCTTACCTCTTCAACTCCGCCACCGCCCCAGCTTCCTCGCCATCTTTGGCCGGCCGCTCACCCGCGAGTGGCTCGACCAGGGAGGCGCAGGGCCCCGCCAGGGAGGCCGCGAGCACAAACCATTGGTCCGCGCCAGGGGAGGAGGGGGGCGCGCCCAGGGCGGCCAGGATGGCGGCCTGGCCCGTGATGGGGGCGGACCCGTCGGCAGGGACGAGGAGAGGGTACTGGATAGTGGGGAGATAAGGGAGAGGGGCGGGGCGGTCAGGGGAATGGAGTGGAGAAAAGGGAGCGGGCGTCGATTGAAAAAGACGGATCGACAACGACCGCTCGCGCGGCCCCATACACGCACTCCCCGGGGGCGGGGCTTTGCCATCCAACCACACAGCACACATCATGCCGCACTTAACGACACTCACCTCGCCCGCCGGCGAGAGCGCTTTGTACCAGGGCGTCGCGTTGGTCGTCCCCGGCGTGAAGGGCGGGACGCACAGGTCGGCGCCTGCGAGCGCCGCTGCCAGGCGGGCGGGCAGGGCGGCGGGGGCCGGGGAGCGGAGGGTATGAGGGGGCATGGGTGGTCTTGGTGTGTATGTGTGTGGTGCGTGGTGCGTGGTGTGTGCCGTGAGTGTGCGCCTCGGGATGATCGTACACGGGGACCCGGAATGAAAGAGAAGAGCACTGCAAGCCAGACGAGCGTTCGCTGGCCGCCGCGAACGAGAACGAAAACACAACAAACACACGCGGTCTCCCATGGCGGACGAAGAGGACTATGGCGGCGATGCTGGGTGCGTTCGAGCCCCTTCCCTAGTCCCCTCCCCCACACCTAGCCGCACGCCGCCCTTGATGGGGGGGGCGCGAGCGTGGCGGCGCGAGTCGCCCGCTCTCACCCGCCGCCGCTTCTGTCTCTCTCTCACGCGCGCGCAAGCCCTCACCTCCGCATCCGTCTCCCACCACCTACAGCTACGACGCCGAGTACGATGACGCCCCGGACGAGGTAAGCAGAAAGAAGGGCACTGTCAACTTTGCGCGCGAGAGAGAAAATAACACGAGCGGCCAGCATCCCCCACGCGCCCACCGGTCTCTCTTCCATTCAACCCCCTCTTCCCCTCTCTTCCTCCTCTCACCCCATGAACACCAGTTTGTTGACGGAGACCCGGACGCCGACCCCGACCTCGGCCCCGACGGCGAGCGCATCGACCTGATGCCCGTAGATGGCGAGGGAGGCGCCTTCGAGGGCGGGGAGGGCGGGCCCGGCAACGGCGGGCAGGCCGCGCGCGAGCGGGTGACCACCCGCTACATGACCAAGTACGAGCGCGCCCGGGTCCTGGGCACGCGTGCCCTGCAGATCTCTATGAACGCGCCCGTCATGGTGGAGCTGGCGGGCGAGACGGACCCCCTGGACATCGCGACCAAGGAGTTGCGGGAGCGGAAGGTGCCCTTCATCATCCGGCGCTACCTCCCTGACGGCAGCTTTGAGGATTGGAGCGTGGCGGAACTGATCCCGACGGACCGGTGAGTCCGGGGCCGAGAGAGAGGGGCGGAGGAGTGGTGTGTGCGTGGGCTGGTTGTGTGAGTGTTCTTAAGCAGCTATTGTCAACAAAAAAAAAGCGAGAGCAGGCGGTGTGTTTTTTTTTTTTTTCTCTCTCGCCAGGTTGAAGGTTGAAAAAAAGACGGGGGTTTACAAAGCTGTTCGCACGTTGGCGGTTAAACACCGAGCAGCACACAACGCACCCAACACATGCGGCGCCCAACACAGGAAAAGGCGGTCAAAATGGGCTGGGGTGGTGGTGGGGGGGAAGAATGGGTAAAAAAAAGGGCGCGGGGGTTCTCTCTCCTAAACATTCTCTTCTCTCTCTCTCTCTCTCTCCCCCATAACCTTTCACTCCTCCGCCGCCACCGCGGCCGCCGCACCCACCCAGGCCGCCAGGCCCAGGTCCATCGGCGCCGACCCATCCAGGGGCGGGTACACGCTGTCGCACCCCGGCACGCGGGGCTCGGCGTGCATCCACATGCCCGCTCCCGGCTGGAGGGTCAGCCGGTTGATCTCGTTGGCCTCCACGCCCGCCGCCCCGCCCATCGAGTCGGCCAGGCGGAAGGAGAAGCGCTGGTAAAGGGAGGCCAGGCCGCCGTCGTGCATGAGGCGGGCCAGGGACTGGCCCACGCACTGGCGCGGGCCGACGGAGAAGGGGATGAAGCGGCGCACGCGCGTCGTCTCGACCTCGCCCACGTCGCCCGTCGCGGCCAGGTGGACGTCGCCCTCGCCGCCGCCGCCGCCGGCCGCCGCGTCGTCCGCGGGCAGGAACTCCGCGCCCGCCTCCGCCCACCGGTCCGGGTTGAAGGCGTCGGCGTCCGGGCCCCAGTTGGACGCCAGCTTGTGGACGGCGTCAAAGGGGCACAGGATGGTCGACCCGGCCGGGATGAGGTACCCGTTGAGCATCAGGTCGCGCTTCACCCGCCGCGTCGTCCCCGACGAGGCGACGGGCCGCACCCGCATCGCCTCCTTGCACACGGCGGCCAGGTAGGGCAGGCGGGCCAGGTCGCCGTACGCGACGGGGCGGGGGTGCGGGGCGGCGGCCGTCGCGAGGAGGCCCTCCCCGGCCAGCTCGGCCACCAGGCGGGCCTCGACGGCCGGGTGCTGCGAGACCAGGTAGGCCGTCCACGTCATCGCATTGCTCGCCGACTCGATGCCCGCCGCAAAGTAGACGGAGAACTCGCCCGCCAGGAGCTCGTCGTCCAGGGGTGCCCCGCTCGCCGGGTCGGTCAGGCGGAGGAGGTGGGCGGCGATGGAGACGTCGGAGCGGGCGGGCGGCCCCCGGGCCTTGACCTCGTCCACGAGGGCCTTCATGTGCGCCTTGAACGTCCCGAACGCGGCCACTCCCCGCCGGTGCTCCGCATTCCAGAACATCAGGCCCTGGGCCGGGTTGGTGGCGGACCGGTACAGCTCCAGCATGCCGTCCCGCAGGCACTCGAAGAGCGAGTCGGTCGCCGGGTCGGCGCAGTGCGCGCCCACGGACGCCGTCGCCCGGAAGTCCTTGGCGAAGCCGACGACGCCCGTGATGTCCATGGCGTACCGCATGAACACGTTGTTCATGTCGATGGGGGAGCCCGCCCCCGCGCCCGCCAGGCCCCGCCCCATGCGGTCGGCGAGGGCCACGATGCCCGGGAAGCCGTTGCGAATATTCTTCATCACGAACGCGGGGGCCGTCCCCTTGCGCACCAGGCGCCAGTACGGGGAGTTGGTGTCGGCGGAGAAGAGGGTGTGATGGCCAGCCTTGTGCGAGATCATCTTGTCCGCCCGGTCCGGCTCCAGGGCCTTGTCCAGGCCCTCGCCCGCCCCGAAGAGGAGGTTGACGGCGCGCGCGTCGGCCGCGACCAGGATGTGGTCGTGCACGACCCGCATCGCAAACAGGCCGCCGAGGGCTTTGGAGTAGTCGCGCAAGGGGACGTGGTTGTTGGGTTGGAGCATGGCGGCGACGGAGCCGAAGAGGAAGCCGGTGAGGCCGGGGGTGGGCGGGTGGGGCAGCTGAAGGGGAGGGGAGGGAGGCCGGGGGAGAGAAAAGAGGGGGTGAGAGCGGCGGCGGCGGCGAAGAGGGGCGAGAGGGCGGGCGCGGCCAAATTCCGCGCGCGCCCCCGCGTGCTCACTCCCTTCTCACTCTCTCTCTTGCTCTCCCATTCCTCACTTTGGCCAGGTAGTAGTTCACGCGCGCCCAGGTGTAGAGCTTTTTAGCGGAGGCGACCAGGATGGCGGCGGCCAGGGTCGCTGCGATGAGGGCGAGCGGGATGTCAGCCAGGGCGTGCCCCGCCGCGGGTGCGGACGGCGCCGCCCCGCCAAACGACCGCAACAGGGCGGTGATGGGCATGGCGAATGATGGGTCGGGGGGGGGGGGTCCAATGAAATGTGAGGGCCTGTGCGGGGGGGGGGAGGGGGGGAAGGGGCGTGAGATGAATTTGCAGCTGGCACGCTCAGAGCGCGCGTGCGTGTGCTGGCCGGCAGGGCCGGAGCGCGCAGGCGCTCCTTCTTCTCCTCCTTTTCTCAGGGCACCGCCCACCCACACGACTTGTTCGCAAGCCCTCTCTCACGATCCGATAGGCAAAACGTTCAGGCAGTAACATATAGGGCAGGCATTCCGCGTTAATGCGTGCGCTGGAAGGGGGGCTGGGCGGCGCACAGGTCGCGCTCCCATCAAAAGGGGGAAGAAGGCGGGGGGGGGGCTGGAAAAAGGCGGGGGTACCGGCCTGGCCGTGGCCCGCCCCGATCGACACGCGACCTCACCCCGATGCAGGAGTAATGACATCTCGTCGGGTCGTGGGGTGTGGCAAGGCGAGCTGGTGGGCCCAGTCGGGCGAGGGGAGCCTCGCAAAGGGCAGGGATGGAGGGGGGGGGGGGGGCACGGCCCCCCGCCGTCGCAACCTCGTCCACTTTTTTGCCGCGCCCCCGCCACCCGCCGACCGACGGCGCCCACACACTCACCGTTCCTTAGGTCGGCACGCAGTCACGGTCTACGCGTCAGCGGGCACGGGGGTGGGGAGAGTTCGGATGGTGCGGTGGAGAGAGGGGGCGAAGAATTAGGAAGAGGGGAGTGCCTCGCCGCACCGAAACCCGCCCTCGCCCACTGCTCCATTGCTCGAGGTGTTCGACTCTCTCGTGTTGCGTGCCCCGGGGCCACGACACGCACGCACCCACGCCCCACAGGCCCGCGACCAAGCACGAGGGCCCACATGGCGCCCACTCTGCGCGCCCAGGTCGCCCCCTCGCGCGCCACTACACCGGCCACAGCCCGCCTCCCCGCACCCACCAAAATGATGGCGCCGCCGCCTGCACCCGCCCGCCGCTCCCCAACCTCGCCCGCCTCCCGCCCGTCCGTCGCCGCCTCCGCTGCCACCCCCTGGAACCCCATGCCCCCCGCCGGTACTGTTCTGGCATCCGCCTACGGCTCCGTCCCGCCCGCCGAGCCCAGCGGGCGGCGTGCAGGTGAGGAGGGACACGAGGGAATGAGGGGGCACGACCACACACACGCCGCGCGCGCCGCGCACCTCTTTTTGTGTTTGTGTGTGTTGACCGACGCCCGCCTCCTCCCTCTTTTTTACGTTTACGCAGGCGTCATCCTCCACCCGACCTCCCTGCCCGGCCCCCCCGGCATGGGCGACATCGGCGTGGCCACGGTCACCCCCTTCCTCGACTGGTGCGCGGGCGCGGGCATCGCGGCCTGGCAAGTCTTGCCCCTCGTCCCGCCGGAGACGGCCCACTGGTCGCCCTACAGCGGGGAGGACGCGCTGTGCGGGTGGCCCAGCCTGCTGAGTTTGAGGGACCTGGCGGCCGACGGCCTGCTGAGCCTGGGCGCGGTGGAGGGGGCGGAGGCGGGGTGGGCGGCGGGGGGGGGGGGCGGGGGCGGTGCCAGGGTCGACCATGCCGGTGTCGTCGCCCACCGCGCCCCGCTCCTGGCGGCCGCGGCGGACGCCCTGCTGTCCCGCCCGCCCTCCGACCCGCTGCGGTCCGCCCTGGACGCGTGGACACGTGCCCACGCCTGGGTGGCCGACTCCGCCCTCTTCCACTGCCTGGCGAGCGAGGAGGCGGGGTGCGTGGGGAGGGCCTGGTGGGATTGGCCGCCCCACCTCCGCGACCGGGAGCCGGGCGCCCTGGCGGCGGCCGCCCAGGGCCACGCCCGCCTGGCCGCCCGCTTCACCGCCCTCCAGTTTCTGTTCGACAGGCAGTGGGGCGCCGTGCAGGGCGCGGCGAAGGCGCGCGGCGTGCAGATCATCGGGGACATGCCGATCTACGTGGGCGGCCACTCGGCCGATGTGTGGGCCCACCGCGGCCTGTTCGCCCTGGACCCGGCCACCGGCGCGCCGTCCTCCGTCTCGGGCGTCCCGCCCGACGCCTTCAGCGAGACAGGCCAGCTGTGGGGGTCGCCCCTGTACGACTGGCCGTCCCACGACGCGGAAGGGTTCGCCTGGTGGGCGCGCCGGGTCGGGCGGGCGGGCGAACTGTACGATGTGACCCGCATCGACCACTTCCGCGGGCTGGCGGGGTACTGGGCGGTGGACGCGGGGGCGGCCACGGCCATGGGCGGGGCCTGGGTGGCGGGGCCCGGGGCCACATTCTTCGACGGGCTGGAGCGCGCGTTCCGGGCGGCGGGCGCGCCCGTCCCGGCCCTGATCGCGGAGGACCTGGGCGTCATCACGCCCGACGTCGCCTCCCTCCGCACGGCGTCCGCGCGCGCCCCTGGCATGGCCGTCCTCCAGTTTGCGTGGGGCGGCCCCCGGGACGGGTCCAACCCGCACCTGCCCCACAACCACGAGGGCCGTCAGGTCGTGTACACGGGGACCCACGACAATGAGACGAGCGCGGGGTGGGTGGCGCGGGGCGGGGCGGGCCCCGCCGAGGTCGAGTGGATGCGCACGTACTGGGGCCTCCCCGCCCCGCGGCGCCGCCTGTTGGGGCTGTTGCCGGCGTCGAAGCGGGCGGATCCGCTCCTGTCAGACCCGGCGGGCGCGTTTGTGCGGGCGGCCTGGGGCTCGGTCGCGGCCACTGCGGTCGCGCCAATGCAAGACTTTCTGCGGGCCGGCAATGAGGCCCGCATGAACACGCCCGGCACGGCGGGCGGCGGGAACTGGGGCTGGCGCATGGGCGGCGGAGGCGGCGCGTGGGCGGAGCTGGCCGGGACGGCGGCCGAGTTGAGGGCGCTGGCGGCCGCGACCGGGCGGCTGGTGCCGGAGCAAGAGGCCTGGGTTGGTGATCGGGGCAGGGCGTGATTTTGTGTGTGTGTGTGTGGGTTGTGATGGGTGAGTGGTTTCTATTTGTCACAAGGCTCTCTCTCCCTCTCTCTCTGCAAATTCAGCAGTACCGCTGCCCGGGCGCCAGGACGGGCAGGTCGGCCGGGCGGGTGGCGGGGCGGGTGGGCGGCGTGGCGCCGACCAACGCTGCCCCCCCCTCACCCCCACCGCCGCCGCCGCCGCCGCCGCCGCTGCTCTCGGCCTTGGCCGCCCGCACGTCGCCCACAAACAGGGCGTGCCACCGGGTGTCGTCCGTCAGTTCCGGGTGGAATGAGGTGGCCAGAAGGTGGCCCTGGCGGACGGCGACCGCGACGGAGGACGGGACGGCCGGGGCGGGCGCGCCGCCGTCCGCCTGGTCCCGGGCCCGGGACGCGGCGACCGCCGCGCGCTGCGCCTCGCTGAGCGGCAGGGACGCCAGGACCTCCACGCCCGGCCCGGCCTCCAGGACGGCCGGCGCCCGGATGAACAGGGCGCGGACGGGCGGGGTGGAGGCGTCGGCGGCTGGGGGCAGCGACGGCGGGGCGGGCAGCGTCGCCTCAAACGAGTCGACCTGCCCCCCGAAAAAGTTGCGGGACACGGTCACGTCCAGCCCGCCCAGCAATGCCTGGCCTCCGGTCTTCTGGCCCACCGCCCGGGCGGCGAGAAAAATCAGCCCCGCGCAGGTGCCCCACACCGGCTTGCCCGCCCCCGCAAACGAGCGCAGGGCCGGCAGCAGGCCCCACTGTTCGGCGACGAGGGCCATCGTCGTCGACTCCCCGCCAGGGATGATCACCCCGTCGCAGGCCGCCAGCGCGGCCGGCGTGCGGACTTCCAGGGCTGTCACGGCCGGGAGGCGGGTCAGGAGGGCCATGTGCTCGCGGAAGGAACCCTGTGGACGGAGGGAGACATAAGTGGAAGGAGAAGAGCATGTGTGTGTGTGGGTGTTGGTGAGGTTTGGAGGGGAGGCCGGGCGGGCCACGGCGTCAGTTGCAAGGGCGGAAAAAAGATTGGCACGCGTTCCTGGCCAGGCTTTTGCCTCACGCTAGACTCAGACTGATATGCCAGCGTGTAATGTGGGCATCTCTGGCACTGCCTGCGTGGCTGATCGAGTGCGCCGGTACGTGCGTGCGTGTGACATTGGCCGGGCCTACGAGCACACGAAGACGGCCGCAAAGTCAACAGGAGCGCCGATTGAAAGAGAGCGCGCGCGTTCATCTCTCGCACCCCATCCTCCACGCTCAGCCCCATGCACACCTGCAGGGCCAGCACGCCCACCGTGACCGGCGTGGGTGGGGTGCCGGAAGCGGAGGTCGTCATCAGGGTGAAGAAAGGCGTTTACTATATCGATGAAAAAAGAAAAGGGGGGCAGACTGAAAGGGATGACGCCTCTATAATCGTTTGCCACATTGTGTTTTGTTCTTCTTCCGCCTGCTGCCCGAGGCATGCCCACCATCACCATCTCACCGGGTGTGGCCGCCGCCCTAGCTGGCGATGACACACCGCCCACAGCCTCTCCACTCTCCGCCTGGCTGGTCGGGATGAGCAACGAGGGCACAGGCGGCACCCGCGTGCTCGGGTCAGTGCGCACAAATGCGGGCGCCGGCTCACTGAGCGAGGATGCAGGTGCGAGGAGGAGGAGAGAGGGGAATGCCTTTTTTTTTAACAAGTACATGAGCGTGTGGACAGATCGATGGCATATCCCAGGCAGGAGGGGTGGAATGCGTGAAGCCCGGGAAGGCGGCCTCAACCGCGAAGGAGGGGAGTGGGCACACAGGCAAAAGAAAATCGCGTTGCCCTTCTCATCCTACCTTGCTCCCCTTCCTTTCTTTCTCGCTCAGCCGCCACGGAGGCCCTCCTGCCCGCAGGACTATTCCTCGTGGGCGTGGGCTGTGTTGCGGGCACCCGTCCCGCGGATGCAGCGGCCGCAGCGCTGGCTGCCGCGGCCCCCGCCTTCGCCGCCCTGGCTGACAATGATGATGAGTCTGGCCAGGTCCGGCGCCCGGCCCTGGTGGTGGCCGCCGTCGCGCCGCTGGCCGCTGGAGCTGCCTCCCTGGCCATGTACGACGCCCAGGGCGGGGTTATGGAGGTCAGGGAAGACGCCGGCGCGGTCGGCGCTTGGCTGGCGGGTCACACGGTCGCCCTGCGCTTCTCGGGCGCGGTGTCTGTGGCCGGGCACGGTGGCGGCCGCGAGGCTGCCCTCTCCCAGCTCGCGGGCCCGGCCGCGGCCTTATTTGTGGAGGGCCCCGACGGGGCTTTCGTGCCTATGGCCGGCCCCTCCCCGCTCGCCCTGGGCGTTGGCCCTGCTACTTTGGGCGCCCCCGCCCGCGTGCGCGTCGTGACCAGGCAGCCCCCACCCACCTCCCCACCGCCTGGGCCTGTCGCAACGTTCTCGCCCTCGCCCGCCGCTGACGCGGTCGCGGCGGACGCGGCCGCCTCCTTTCACCCGCCCGACCAGCACTGGGCCAGCCCGTCCGGGCAGGAGGTGGCGCGGCGAGCGGCGGCAAGGGGAGACGAAAATGGAGGAGGAGGTGCACGCACCACCACCATTTTCGTGGATGCCCTCGCCCTCCTCCCGCCGGCCTGTTCGGGCGCCGGCGCGGCCGAGCTGGTCCGCACGGCCCTGCGTCGTCAGCTGATGAGCGCGACGACGGCGGGGCGGGCCCTCATCTTCCGTCCACCCGGCCTGGCGTTCCCGGTCGCGGCCCTGATGCCGCTCCCCGTGGGCGGCCCGTCTGCGCACGCGGTTGTGGCCGCGGAGGCCGACTCCACGCCCGCGCGCGCCTCCCTGGCGGAGAGGCTGCGCCTGGAAGGAGGAGAGGCGGCGCTAAGGCTGTCTGCAGTCGCTCTGCCCCCCCTGGTCGGGGGCGGGAGCGGGGAGAGGGCCGCCGCCGCCGCCCCGCCCACCCCTCCCCTACCCGCCTCCTACAGGCCCCCGCTCCTCAACCCGCACGCTGGCCTCCCGCCGCCGCCCCCACCCCCAGGGTCCAAAAATTGGGCCGTCCACACCGTGGCCGGCCCCCTCCACTACCACCACTACGGCATGGGCGGGGTAGCGGATGCCGGGTGGGGGTGCGCGTACCGGTCCGGCCAGACGCTCGCCTCGTGGTGCGCCTTCCAGCGCGCCCTCCAAGGCAGTGGAGGGGGGGGGGGCGCGCCTGCTCCCGCCGCCGGCGCGGCCGCCCCGCCCATCCCGCCCCCCCCGACGCACGCCCAAATGCAGGCCGCCCTGGTGGAGCTGGGCGACAAGCCGCCCGCCTTCCTGGGCTCGACCGCCTGGATCGGCGCGACGGAGCTGGGGTTTGTGCTGGACCGCCTGGCGGGCGTGGCCTGCCGCATCCTGCCCGTCCGGGACGGCGCGGAGATGGGCGGCGCGGCCGTCGCGGCGTCCCTGGCCGCCCACTTTGCGTCCCAGGGGTCGCCCGTCATGGTGGGCGGCGGCGTCCTCGCCTACACCTGCTTGGGCGTCGCGTTCGAGGATGGTGGGGACAGGCTGCCCGGGTCGCCCCCCCCCCCCCCCCCCCCCACTACCTGATCCTGGACCCTCACTTCCCGGGCCCGCCGGGAGATGCGGGCCGCGTCAGGACGGGCGGGTGGGTGGCCTGGCGCAAGGCGGGCCCGGGGGCGAGGAGCGCGGGGGGGGGGACGCTGTTTGAGCCGGGCGCGCACTACAATTTGCTGTGCCCGCAGCGGCCGGGGTGAAAAGGTGGGAGAATGTCAGTAATTTGGAATTTTACAAACCAGGCAGAAAGGATGCGAGGAGCTACAGGGGGAAACAGAACACAGAGCTGGGAAGAACAGGGGGGTGGGGTCGCAAGGGGGATGGGGGTCGTGGCGGGGTGGTGGTGTGTTGTGGGGGGGCAGGGGCGGCGGGGGCGACTGGGGGGCGGTCATTGTCAGGAAGAGAGAAGGGAGGAGAGCGGAAAAAAAGGGTCGCTCCGATCCTCCTTCTCTCCTAGTCCGCGCACGCACACAGAAACGCGCCCGCCGCGCCGTCTATCGCTCTCTCACACGCACGCACGCACACACACAGAGGAGGCACGCACACAGAATCATCGCGTTTGGTGGATCGGTCGTCAGTCTTGGAAGGCAGGAGAGAAACACAAGAAAAGAAGAAAAAGAAGAGAACCACGAGGCAGGAGGTTGAAAAAAAAGGGGTGCCCAGAGAGAAAGGGCGCGGCATCATCACGCGCTCACCTCACCTCTTCCCTCTCACTGCGCGATCTGCATGTTTTGCTGGGCCGGCTGCAGGGGCTGGGTGGCCTGGTAGTCCTTGGGGCGGCTGTGTGCGTGGGAGCAGAGTGGAATGGAAATGGTGGTGGTGGTGAGGGAGGGGGTTGGCAAAGGGCGCGCGCGCGTGCGTGCTTTTTTTTTCTCCCGCTCCGATCGGCCCTCGTCTTTTCTCTCCCCTCCTCCCCGCCCCGTGCCGCCCTCTCACTCACCGGTATAACATAATGTGCGGCTCCGGCCGGTGAATGGCGTAGTGCACCCAGCCCCGGGACTGCTGGACGCCAATGCCCCGCCATTCGGCCTGTTGAAAGGAGAGAGAGAGAGAGGAGGCGTGAGAGAGAGAGGGAGGGAGGGCCGGGCGGGGCGGTGGTCGGCGTCGACAAAAAAAAAAAAAAAATGTGGGGGCGCCTGGAGAGAGCAGGGGGGG
>Ga0315289_10004037_pt1 | contig 22017 bp, 22 predicted proteins | sample YL17G11_40_MG_FD_203452 | JGI IMG/M metagenome (GOLD analysis project Ga0315289, IMG submission 203452) | Sediment microbial communities from Yellowstone Lake, YNP, Wyoming, USA - YL17G11_40 | ecosystem: Environmental > Aquatic > Freshwater > Lake > Sediment | place: USA: Wyoming | collected... | reverse complement strand
CGGCTACTTTCTTCTCGAGGGCAAGGTGGGAAATAAAGGCGTTGATTTCGTTGGCGCCCATATCGCGAGGGTGGCGTTTGTTGTGAAAGAGAATATACTGACGCGCCCAGGAAGTGTAGGAGTGTTCAGTACGCAGAGAGTAATGTTTGATACGTAACTGGTCGCTGAGTTGGTCGAGGAGTTTTTTCCCCTGCGCCCCTCCGGGATGCTGCGCGAGGGACGATGTGGGTGGTTGATTGGGGTTCATTTGTTGCTTTTTCCTACAGACGAGTTTATAATAGTCCATGCGCAGCACCTACTCGGTAGATAAGGTGTTATAGGGAAGTATTCTATATAATACCATTGATTCAGGCGTTTATATAGAATGTTTCCGTAGACGCTATGTTGGGCGCGTTGTAAAATGCTGAATTCAAAGGACATTGGAGAAAAAAATGAAAACAAAAAGCAATAACCAAACTACTATAAGTGTTCCAGTCAGCCTGAAGATAGTGGGAATATTTGGCGCTACATTTGGTTTGATAGGAACCCTGCTGGCAACTTTAGCGTATCTTCCAGCCCACCCCGACTTCTCAATGTTCACCACCTTTTTGAGTGATATTGGAGACACTCCGGGTTGGCCACAAGTCCTGTTCAATTCAACAACCCTTATTGCCGCCCCAATACGTTACCTAATTATTATTTTGGTGGTATTACGTTTATCTCAATTAGGAGCAGGGCGCGGGTTTGTAAGCACGATTTTGATCCTCGGGGCAATGTCTACCATCGGAACAATTTTGATGACCGCTGTGCCATTCAGTGTAGGGCCGACGATTCACAAAGTCGGAATCCCACTGTATTTTTTCGGCCTCGTCATTTGGCAAACCATTGCAGGCATCAAAGAATGGAGCTTGAAAGTACCACGCATGCTTCCTATACTTTCGTTCCTGGTGGTGATTGCATTTCTAGTGTTTTTTATCCTAGTCATGCTCTACGAAGCAAAAGTAATTGGACGGGCAGCTGCTCCAATTTGGCAGTGGATGGGTTTTTTTATCTCAATAATTTGGGCATATGCACATAGTATCCTTCTAGGTAAAACAACAGATGAAACTCATTAATCATCTGCGCCCAACAAAGCGTGCACCTGACGTGTGGGATTCTGCGGCATTTTCGAGCATTTCGCGCAGCGTGGCTTCGAGTTTTCTCTGCTCCCAAACAGAGTCCACGCCCGCCCACATGCGGGTAACGCAAACCGTTGGGCGCACTACCATGTTTCTATGAAAAGGTTGATGCATGGAACAAACAAAATTATTGAGTCGACGTGAAGAGGAAGTGATTACTCTACTTCTACAAGGCAAAAGCAACAAGCAAATTGCCTTATTGCTTAACATATCTGAGCGTACTGTTGAATTCCACCTGAAAAACATATACGCCAAGTTGCAAGTGAATTCCAGAGTCGAATTGATTCTAAAACTAGGGAAAGCCACAGGTAATATTATTGATAAACAAGTAGAACCAACAGTTGATAATGGGAATAAAAAGGTACATAATGGCAAACAGCCTGATACTCAAAACGATTGGGCACAATCCTTGAAAAAAACGGTTTCTACCATAAAAAAGGAGTTTGCCATGACGAATAGAATTCGTACAATTCTCAGTGCAATAACAGGGTTGCTTGGGATTGTTTTGATGTTTGGCGGAATCATTACCGACAAGAACGGAGCTGTGGTTGTTGGATTGATTGTGTCCGCAGTGTCGGTACAACAGTGGATTGCCAGCAGAAAGCATACAAGCCAAGGCGATGAATAATCTTGGCAGCTTTTTGAGCTAAAACGCTGGGTTTTGATCATATTGGCAGTGTTGTCTTGGTTCAGGCTTCGAGCTTTGCATTCCGTGAATGCGCCCAACACCGGCTCCACCTGACCGCCTTCGGCGCGGAACCGCGGCGGCCATTTGGTAGAAAAGTAGTTTTCAGAGTTAGCTGTCTCGCCAAATCCGGCGGCAGGTGAGCCATTCCGTTGGGCAGCCCACTGTCACAAGTGAACCCTGACGGAGAGATACGACTACATACCTAACGCTTGGCTTTGGCTCGAGCTGCGGTCCTGTACGCTCAATAGGAGAAGACCGATGGAACTGGAAATCGTAGGGATCAGCAAGCAATACAAAGGCAACATCTGGGGATTGCGCGATTTCAGCCTCGCTTGTGCCCGGGGCGTCTTGGCGCTTCTCGGACCCAACGGCGCCGGGAAATCGACCTTGATGCGGATCCTCGCTACGATTACCCAACCCACCGAGGGGCGCGTGACTTGGAATGGCGTGGACATCACCAAAGCACCCGACGACTTGCGAGCTGTGCTGGGCTATCTGCCGCAGGATTTCGGTGTCTACCCCAACCTGAACGCCTTCGAATTCCTAGAGTACATTGCTGCCCTAAAGGGACTGGATGCGCGCGCCGCCCGGAAACGCATTCAGGAGCTCCTGGAGATAGTGAACTTGTTCGACGCCAGAAAGCGACCCCTGGCTGGTTACTCAGGCGGGATGAAGCAGCGGGTAGGCATCGCCCAGGCGCTCCTCAACGATCCACAACTCCTCATCGTAGATGAGCCAACGGTCGGCCTGGACCCCGAAGAACGCGTCCGCTTTCGAAATCTCATCTCCGATCTGGCGGGGCAGCGTATCGTGATCCTCTCGACACACATCGTCTCGGACGCCGAATCTGCAGCGACAGATGTAGCCGTCATCAATCGCGGGCGACTAGTCCAACACGCCCCGCCGGAGCGCATGCTCCAAGAGGTGGACGACAAGGTCTGGGAGTGCATCATTTCGAGCGAGGAATCGACGTTGCTACGGCAGGAGCATCTCATCAGCAGCACGGTACAACGCAGCGACGGCGTGCATGTACGCGTGGTATCCCCTCAAAAACCGAGCGCTAACGCCTCGCCGGCCACACCGACGCTAGAGGATGCCTATCTATACCTCCTATCAGGCCTGAATAGGGAGCAGGCGCTGTGAATTCCGCACTCTACACGCTCTTCCACATCATGCGCGCAGATTTCCTGGAGCGCGTGCGGCGGTACAGCTTCTTGATCGTCGTTGGCATAGTCGTATACGCAGGCTACGTGCTGGTACCGGCAGCCAGTGCCCCGTACGCCACGCTTGTGCGAGGTTCCTACCGAGGGCTCTACAACTCGGCTTGGGTAGGCATTCTCTTCGGTAGCGTCGCTGTCCTTGTGCTCCCATTATTCGGCTTCTATCTGGTCAAGAACGCCATTGCGCGCGACTACGAGACCGGAGTTGGGCAAATCATCGCAACGACACGAATGAGCAGAGCGGTGTACATGCTTGGCAAGTGGCTGAGCAACCTCGCTGTCCTGGCCCTGATCCTGAGTATCCTGACGGTCATGGCGCCAGTTATGCAACTCGTCCGCGCCGAAGATCTGAACATCCGCCTTTGGGCACTGATTTCGCCGATCTGGCTAATGGGGCTGCCTGTGCTGGGCATCTGGTCGGCATTTGCGGTCGCCTTTGAGAGTATCCCGCTCTTACGCGGCGGATTCGGCAATGTAGTGGCGTTCTTCCTATGGGGCGCACTGATGAGTTCCTGGGCATCGACCTTCTCCGTAGTTGCCGAACCATCGAACGACCCGCTCGGCATCTCGCGGTCGACGGCCTCCGTTCAGCGGCAGATTCTTTCCGTAGACCCGAGTGCAGACATCGAAAGTGGCGGCATGTTCTACATGGAAGTCCCATTCGTTGAGGGCCAGAACTACAGGCCTGCTTCTGTTTTCACCTGGGAAGGTCATCGCTGGACGGGTAGACTCGTTCTCGAGAGGGTGATCTGGCTTGGCGTTGGGGTGATCATCGCTCTGGCCGCGTCCATTCCGTTCGACCGCTTCGACCCCTCCCGCTACCGAACGCGCAGAAAGGCAAGACAAAACCTGCTAGCCACATCGCCCGTCGAAGAACCGCTGGGTTCTATGCCGAAAAAGGCCAGCGAAACAGGCGCTCGGGACATCCCCTTGTCGTTTCTAGGTGAGCAACGTCCCCGTTGGCGATTTCTCCGCATCCTGCTAGCTGAGCTTCGTCTGATGTTAAAAGGGCAAAGAGCGTGGTGGTTCATCATCGCCATTGGGCTGATTGCCGCCATGCTTGCTAGCCCTCTTGACATCCTCCAGACCTATCTACTCCCGCTGGCGAGTTTGTGGCCGATTCTCGTCTGGTCAGGAATGGGCAGTCGCGAGAAGCGGCACCAAACGGAGGACATCGTTCTGTCCATCGCTCACCCCCTTCGCCGCCAACTCCCGGCAATCTGGTTGGCGGGGGTTCTCGTAGCTATGACCGCGACTGGAGGCGCCGCCCTGCGTCTGGCCTTCCACGGCCAACGGGAGCACGTGCTGGCCTGGGGCATTGGTGTGCTCTTTGTTCCGTCTCTAGCGCTGGCCCTGGGCGTGTGGAGCGGAGGCAGCAAGCTGTTTGAGGTGGTCTACGTCATCCTGTGGTACGTCGGTTTGATGAGCCAGATGCCCCTCTTCGACTACATGGGCATCACGAACGAAGCAGTCATTATGGGAATCCCGCTGTACTATCTTGCACTTACGGTTCTCCTATTGGGGCTATCTCTCATTGGCCGGCGAAGACAGATCCACGTATGAGATGGTGTTCCCAGGAGCGCCGAAGAAACTTGAGTCAGTGCGCCCGCGGCGGGCCTGCGTCGACTGGCTATCCCCCCCAAGTGTTCACCGTTCGGGGCGGCCTAACAACTCGCTGAAGCTGACCCGGCGGGCTGGGCCTTGATTGGAGCTTGCCTGGCCTGCAGGCGTGCCGTAGAGTAGAGGAGCGCTTGCCCGCTTCCGCCGGGCAGCTTAGCTCGAGGCTGTTGACCCTATTGCGACAACGGGGAGGGAGAGGAAACCCCTCTCCCTTACCCACTAACCCCGTGCAGAAGGCAAGAAAAGAATTGTTGTTCATGTTACAAAGGAGGTACGCAAATGAACCAATCTCTATCGTTGAGTGATCAAGGAACGTACGCTCAGGTTAATGGTTTACGTATGTACTATGAATCATATGGCGAGGGGATACCGATTATTTTGCTACATTGAGGGCTTGAAACCTGCCACATGTGGGCACCAGTTATCCCCTCTTTCTCCATGAAATACCAAACTATAACACCAGACAGCCGCGCACATGGTCGGACAGATAACCCTTCGGAAAAATTCAGCTATTCCTTGATGGCTGAAGATATTATGCAACTCATACAAGTGCTTGGGTTGCATAAGCCTTTTGTGGTTGGTTACAGTGACGGAGAGCAGACTGCTTTGGAAATGGCAATAACCTATCCTGGATTGGCTCGAGGATATTTGATTGGCGGGATTTTTAACGCCTTAACTGCTGAATGGCGTCAGATAATGCAAGGTTTCCTAGGCTTTGAAGGTTCTGGCATTGTGAATTTCGAGCGAGTAATCCAGACAAATGCCGAGTTTATTCGATCTCTTGAGGAAAAGCACGATGCTTTCCATGAGTCAGGTTACTGGAAAAGCTTGTTAACTCAGGCATCCCGAGCTTGGTGGGAACCGCACATACATACACAGGCTGACTTTGCGAAAATTTCTGACCCTGTACTTTTCTGGTGTGGAGATAGGGACGTGTTTTGCCCCCCAGAACAGTCCTTGGAAATGTACAGGATGGTGGATAAAGCGGAATTAGCTGTTATTCCGAATGCAGATCATTTCACGATGGCGGAGCAGTTTGATATTGCGACTATAATTTTGCTGAAATTTATGACTAAGTTGACTGAGCCCAATTAGAAACGCGATAGTAAGCAGTTGCCCAACACAGCGTGCAGCGGATTTGTGGGAGTCTGCGGCTTCGAGAAGCATTTTTCTCGCTTCAAGTTTTTTCTACATCTCAAACCTTTTTCTCACCCGCCCACAAACCGCTAACGCAAACCGTTAGCCCGCCTAGTGTTGAACTCGTTTCAAGGAATCAAACCATATGTGTTTCCCCGAGGCCATAAAGAAAAAAGTCAAGAAACAAGCCGACTTTACATGTTGTTGGTGCAATGACCGACAGCACAAAGTAGAAGTTCATCACATCATTCCCCGAGAGGAAAATGGTCCGGATACAGAAGAAAATGCCGCTCCTCTATGTGGTAGTTGCCATAATGAATATGGGGATAATCCAAAACTACGTAAAGAAATACGGGATAGGCGGAATCATTGGTACGAAACTTGTCAGAAAAGATTAGAATTTGCTTGGACGCCGAGTTTGCTTATTCCTTTTCTTGATTCATATAAAATCAACGTACCAGTTGAGGAGAAGACGTCACGGGGAACTACTGTGCGTGAAGATTGGCCTCGGTTTAAATTTCTTAGCCATCACGATGAACAAGAAACATCCCCACTTCAGATTTCAATAGGGTATTACCCCGAGTTGAGCGGGGGGAATAAATATCCAAGGCTCTTATCAATACGAGTGGAATTACCCTTTGGGTTATTATTCAATCTGGGTGTTTGTGCAGAGAGTTATTGGGACGTAACTGGGTTCATGGACACACTTCGGAATAAGAAGGATATTTGGTTGATGAAAGGTCATCCTGATGCGAACAACCCGACTGATCCTATTTATCAGCTCAGAGATTACTTAATGCTCATCAGGATGAATAATGGTGGAAATAGATTAGTGATGAAAACATATTTGCCTACAGAGGCAGGAATTACTTTCCGAGCAAAATTATCAGACGATGCAATGGTTTCATTTGCTGACTATCTTGAAAAAGAAGGATTCACGAGACTTGATCAGGAAGGGATCAAGAAAGCGGTGTCACAAGTGATAGGAGCGGGCTAACACCGGCTCCAGCGGAAAGCGGCTCTGCCGCTCGCGCGCAGAGGTAGTTTACCAGAAATGTGCGGTAATTGAGAAGGAGTCTCGCCAGTCCCGCCGCTGCCACTGAGCCCATCCGTTAGCCCGTTACTTTGATACCAAAATAATTTGAGAATCTATGTCTGATAACCAAGATAATTCCGCTCAAATGTATAAAAAGCTAATACGCTTTTTTCTTGAGCGAGAAATAGCAAGCTTTTATGAATTCTTAAAAACTCTTGATGAAGGTTTGAGCATAAGAAGGCAGGAGTTATCCGCCAACATTGATATTGCATCCAGCAAGTTAGATGGCATAGATAAAAATGATGAGCGCCGAAAAGAATTGATAAATCTTATGGTCGAAGCCGAACAGGTAAAAGGCTTTACAAACCTCTTGCGGCAGTCTTTTTTGACCAGCCTGTATTCATTTATGGAATTATGGCTCGTGCGTGAGTGTCATCTTGACAGTAAACGCAGGGATGGCGGAGAATCATATAAGTCCACAAAAGGAAAAGGGATAGAAAAAGTAAAGAAATATTTCTCTAGCATCATGGCGAGTGATTATCCTTTTGGTTCAAGTCAAGATTGGCTGTGGATAAAATATTTTCAACTCTTGCGAGATTGTATAATCCATCGTCAGGGAAGCCTCACAGGTTTTAGCGATTTTGAAATCGATTCAACTCTTGTTAAATTCATAGATCGCGAAAATGGTCTCAGTTTGTTTGGAATAGACAATAAGCAAGTTTTTATCGAATACGAGTTTTGCTTAAAAGCCTTGCAAACCGTTCACAGGTTTATGCTAGCATTATTTGCTCTATAGGCAAAAAAAAACGGGCTAACACCGGCTCCCCCGATAGAACCGGGGCAGGCAGCGGACCCTGCAAAGTGCGCGGGACAGGCAGCCAGCTCCGCCGCTCGGTAACCGGCGCGTTTTGCCAGAATGTGCAATAATTGTGAAAGAGTCTCGCCAGTCCCGCCGCTGCCGCTGAGCCATTCCGTTAGGCCGATTGCATAAAATATGTAATATCCAATTACGAATAAGGACAGGCGAGTTCTAAAGTATATCTGGAAGGATAAAATACTTTAACCCCAAGGAGGAGCGAAAATGAAAATCCTCGATGATGCCAACAAGGATAAAGGAACACCGATCCCTTTGCCCGATACAAAACGTATCTGGATTGCTTGCTTTGTTTTAGGAGCCGTGTTTTGGATCATTGGTTTGATTCTATGGGCACAGAGGGGGATTGATGAAGCTGTCCTGTTCTATTACAACCCAATGCGAAACGCGATGGATCCAATTGTCGTCTTGTCGCAATGGCTCTCATCCTATGGTATGGCGGCCATCACGATCCTCTTTGTGGTTTATCTGATCGTTTCTAAAAAGCTCAAATCTTTAGATGCACCCTTGGCTGTGTATTTCTATACAATATGTTCGTTTGGATTGAGTGGGATCGCAGGTGATCTGTTGAAAGAGATTCTTGCGCGTCCAAGACCAGCAGCCACATACGGCAGTGAAATCCTGGCGTTGAGCCAAGCGGTAACATATGCGATTCCGTCCGGTCATGCCACCAAAGTCACTGCTTTGGTCCTGCCATTCATCCTGCTGGTGAGTCATTCGAATAACCTTCACAAGGGGGTTAAGATCGTGATCGGGTTAATAGCAGTGGGTGTTTGTTTCAGTCGGATTGTGCTCGGTGCTCATTATGTAAGTGATGTCCTGGCTGGGGTTGGGATGGCTTTGATAGGGTTGCCACTTTCCATGATGTTTGCTAACATGCTTTTACGCAAAATGAAACAGGAACAACTACCAAAACTATCCTATATATGGGGCTTCCTGTTGATTTTCTTGACGTGGATATTTATGACCCTGTAGATCGCTTGGAAGATAGATTCAAAAATAGTAATCAGCCCCCCATTCATCGGCCTAACACCGGCTCCACCTGACCTCGCAACTGCAGTGGGGCAGGTGATCCAAACCGTTGGGCAGCAAGAAAAGGAGATCTACAATGTCCCAGATACTCATCAAACAAGTCATTCGGAAGCAGGTGTGGACAATCAAGAAGAAGAGTGTGGTACAAGGACTCACACCCAGATGTAGACGGGATGGTGAGCCAGAGTACGGACGCTTCACCACCAGGGATATTGAACGGATTATAAAGCTTGCAAATTCGAATGTCGTAGAATTGATGCCTTACTTCAAGGACCTCCCCAATATAGGTAATTACGTAATGGCGTATTCATCCATGTTGGACCTAGCAATATACAGAGCTTTATTAAGGAAAAAGGTAGATCCAGGTTACGCAACGAACTTGATTGGGGATATCAACTGGCAGTTTGTCATAAACACGAGTGGTTATTATCGGTTGAAAAGGAGACTAATTGCGCTGAAGACGAAGGATCCAATGGAGCGTATGGGAAAGTTCTTGAGCGATATGCTTAAGTTTCCCTATGGTAAACCGGGGTATCGAGCTGAACTTTACAAAGAAGGGAACGTGTATCACATGAACTTCTATTCATGCCCGGTCTATGATTTCTACAAACAATTTGGTAACGAAGAGCTGACTTTGTTCAGAAAAGTTTTCTGTACATATGACTACGCTGCGGCCGAACACCTTATTGAAGGTGGCAGGTATCAGAGAGAGCATACTCTTTCCGATGGCGATGAAGTATGCGACATGAGGTGGTTTATTGTGGATACTTCATCGAGTTAAACATTGAGCATGGTGACCACTGCTGTTTGCGTTTCAGGTCAATTGCTGCCCAACAATGCGTGCACCCGACAGGTGGGATTCGTCCCGCCAAAAGGAGCGATTCTGTGCTCAAACATTTTCCGCCAAACCAGTTTCATCTCGTCCCACCCACCTGCGGGTAACGCAAACCGTTGTGCGTCATAGGCAGATCGTTCGGAGGTTGGCCAATGTCATTTCAGACCGAGAGAGGTGTCATCCGATGGAAGATGCACTTCATTTCGCCGAAGGAAAAGGTTTTCTCAGCGATAGCAACTGATGAAAGCCGCGCACGCTATTGGGCAGAATCTGCGCCGGAGGTCAACGGACAAGTTACCTTCCACATTCTTGGCTACGAGCCATTTTCCGGTCGCATCCTGAAGAAGAACGCGCCATCACTGTTCACGCTTGAATACTATGGAACGATCGTAGAGTTCTCGCTGCAGGATGATGGCAAAGGCGGAACTGATCTCTCGCTTGTTGCAACGCAAGTGGATGAATCTATTCGCATGGAAATGGTCGCCGGTTGGGTGTCCATGCTTATGGCGATGAAGGCCGCAGTGGACCATGAAGTGGATCTTCGTAACCACGATAAATCGCGGACTTGGGGCGACGGCTATGCCGATAACTGACATGCCGCCCAACAAGGCGCTGCAGCGGACGCCCTCGCTCGGCGCCTCTGAGCGCCGGCGTTAGCCGATATCCATAAATTCAAAGTCTGTTCTACCGGCAGGCTTTCTGCTTATATTAAGTAGGGCAGTTACCTGCCAAAGAGCAGTAAAATAGGGGGTATGAAAACCGCCTCGCCATTGAGCCTGGAAGAGCTGCTCGAAGAACTGCCCGAAAATTACACCAACGCGGATCGGGACATTGTCCAGCGCGCCTATCGGGTCGCGAAGCGCGCCCACGCCGGGCAAAAGCGCGCCTCCGGCGAGCCGTATATCAACCACTGCCTGGCAGTCGCCGCCACCCTGGCCGACCTGCAAATGCCGGCGGAAGTGGTCGCGGCCGGCTTGATGCACGATACCGTCGAAGACACCGCTGTAAAGCTGGATGACCTGCGCCGTGACTTCGATGACGTCATCGCCAATCTGGTGGACGGCGTGACCAAGTTGACGCAATTGCCGCGCGTCTCGCGCGGGGAACATTCCGAAGAGTTAAGAAAAGAGACGCTCGCCGCAGAAATCCTGGCCGAGGCGCAGGACGAGCAATCCGTCCGCAACCGCAAGCGCGACCTGTCCATCGAAACCCTGCGCAAGACTTTCCTGGCCATGGGCGATGATGTGCGCGTCGTCCTGATTAAGCTGGCCGACCGTCTGCACAACATGCGCACGCTGGGCTTTTTTCCCGAGCCAAAGCGCCGCCGCATCGCCCAGGAGACTTTGGATATCTTCGCCCCCCTCGCCAACCGCCTGGGCATCTGGCAGATGAAATGGGAGCTGGAGGATCTGGCCTTCCGCTACGTCAATCCCGAAAAGTATAAAGAGATCGCCGAACAACTGGCCGAGCGGCGCGAGGCACGCGAACAACAGATGCAGGAAATCGTCGAACAATTCGAACATACATTATCCGAACAAGGCATCCGGGCGGAAATCTATGGGCGACCGAAACACATCTATTCGATTTACAAGAAAATGACCGAAAAGGGAAAATCCTTCGAGATGGTTCGCGACGTGCGCGGCGTCCGGTTGCTCGTCACGGACGTTCCAGCCTGCTACGCCGCTCTAGGCGTGATCCACACCCGTTGGCGGCCCATTCCCAACGAGTTCGACGATTACATAGCTGTCCCCAAAGATAACTTCTATCAATCCCTGCACACGGCCGTCCTCTACGACGATGGTAAACCAGTAGAAGTGCAGATCCGCACGCCTGAGATGGACGAAAGCGCCGAGATTGGCATTGCCTCCCACTGGCGTTACAAAGAGGGCGGGCCGCGCGATAAGTACGACGAGCGCATCAACTGGATCCGCAAACTGATGGATTGGAAACAAGATGTAGACGATGCCCAGGAATTTGTGGACAGCATGAAGACCGACGTTTTCAAGGACCGCGTCTACATTTTCACGCCTCGCGGCGACATCATTGACCTGCCGACTGGTTCCACCCCGATTGACTTTGCCTACCACATCCATACCACCGTCGGCGACCGCTGCCGGGGCGCCAAGATCAACGGGAAACTTGTCCCCCTCGAACACGAATTGCATACCGGCGATCAAGTCGAAATCCTGACCGCCAAACACGGCGGCCCTAGTCGCGACTGGTTGAATCCCAGCCTGGGCCTGGTTCACACCCAGCGTGCCCGTTCCAAGATCCGCGCCTGGTTCAAGAAGCAGGATCGTGAACAGAACCTAGTGCAAGGGAAAGCGCTCCTGGAACACGAACTCCAACGCCTCGGCCTGATGGAAATTGACGAGAAGACTATCGAAGAAATAGGTCGCAGCTTCGAATTGCGTTCCCTCGAAGACATCTACGTGGAAATCGGGAGTAGCGACCTTTCGGTCGGGCGCATCGTAAACAAGCTGCTGGAAACTAAAGGGACCGACGATTCGTTGGTCAAAGTGCCTCCTTCCAGCGCACCAGCCTTGCCCGGCTCTGTGACCGTGCTCGGCCTGAAGGACATCTTGACCAATTCCGCCAGGTGCTGCAACCCCACGCCGGGTGACGAGATCATCGGTTACATCACGCGCGGCCGCGGCGCGACCATCCACCGCCAGGATTGTTCCAACGTGCTGCGCATCCGTGACCGCGAGCGGCTGGTCAAGGTTTCGTGGGGAGAGAATGTGCGCACCTACCCGGTACCGATCCACATCTCGGCTTACGACCGGCAGGGATTGATGGGTGACATCACCAACCTGCTTAACACCGAGAGCGTCAATATTCTGGATGTAAATGTGCGCATCAGTAAGAATCTGGCTGACCTGCGACTGATCATCGAGGTCAAGGATATCGCCCAGTTGAGCCGCATCCTGACGCGCATCGAGAATCTCCCCAACGTGCAGGAGGCACAGCGCGTGCGAGGGGGATAATTCCAAAAGAACCGAAAGAAGGGGTGGGGTTGAAAACTCATACTTTGGGAAAGCCCCAATTCCATACGCTAATTAACTTGCATTCCGGTTACATACTAGGTATAATGTCGCCGCCTCAGCGGGGATGCGCATCCCTCCGGTGGAGAAATGCTTTACTGATTGTGCCCTCTGGGGTAAAATCGCTGCCTGCAAATACAGAATGTGTTTCTTCGTGTCCTTCGTTGTAAATCTCTTTTAGTTCCGGCTTGTCCGGATTAGGATACATTATGGACAAAGTTCTCAAGTGGGCTTCGATCGTCACTGCAATCCTCGGCGGGCTGGATGCAGCCTACTTGCTCATTTATAAACTGACCAGCGCCCAGGCCATGTGCCTCGGCTCCGGAGAATGCTCCACAGTCAACTCCAGCCGCTACTCGGAGATAAACGGCATCCCTGTATCTTTGCTCGGCCTGCTGGCATACCTGGCCATCATCGTCATTCATGCCCTCGAATCGCATAGCCGCTTCATCGAAAAGCACGACAATTTGCTGGTCTTCGGTCTCAGCCTGCTTGGCGTGCTGTTCTCAGCCTATTTGACTTACGTGGAACTGTACGTTATCCACGCCGTATGTCCATTTTGCGTGGCTTCGGCCGTACTAATTACCATCATTTTCATCCTTGCGATCATCCGCCTGATCCGACAAACCGACCTTTAGGAGGAATTCCATGCCCCGCATTCGTTGCCACTACGTGGATTGCATCTTTCTGGACGAGGGGTATTGCAGCGCCGCGGCGGTCGAATTCGACGCTGACACCGGTTGCGCCACATATTCGCCTAACGCAGAGGCGGCCGCTGGTGACGATGATTTGGAAGAAGAAGAGCTGGAGGAATGGGAGGAAGACGAACTCGAGGACGAAGAAGATCTTTGGCTGGACGAAGACGTAGATGAAATATAAATAACTAACCGATGTTGGGACGGCAGTTGAACTGCCATCCCAACATTCTCGTACCTTCCCTGACCCAGAACCGGTCCGCTGGCAAACCCATTGGGGCGTTTTTATGGAACGCCCCAATTTTATTTTCCTCCCATCAGCGCGTACAACAAAATCCCCGTTGCGACAGCCAGGTTCAACGAACTGGCCCGGCCGCGCATCGGCAGGGATACGACCAGCTCGCAGGCTGCAAGCTGCTCCGGAGTCAACCCCTTCTGCTCACTGCCGAGTAACAGCACGGTGGGTCCGTTGGCAGGATTCATTTTTCGATAGTCCGTCGAGGCATGGGCTGAAGAGCCAATAATTCGGCATCCATTGTGATGTGCCCATTGTACAAATTCATCGAACGACGCCTGCACCACAGGTATCCAGAACAACGTCCCCATGCTGGCTCGCACCACAGTTGGGTGATACAGCTCCACGCCGGAGCCTGCCCCCGTCAGGGGGTCCAGGAGGAACAGCCCGTCTGCGCCGGCTGCGTCGAGCGTGCGCAGGATCGTCCCCACGTTTCCAGGATCTTGTGGTGAAACAATCGCTGCTCCAAAATGAAAGTCCTCCGCTGTGATGTGCTCGAATGTCAGCTGTCTCTGGCGGACAACGGCCAGGATTCCCTGGGGGTTGTCCTTGTTTGCAAGATCAATGAACAGTTTGGAAGTTATGGTGGCTACGCGCAATCCGCGGCGAGACTGCTCATCCACTAATTGGCGGGCGAAGCCGCTGGTCAGCAAGTCCGGGGCGTAGAGCAGAGATTCGATCTGCCAACCTGCCTCTACAGCCTCCCCCACGTGATGGATTCCCTCGACGAGGAACAGTCCCGTTTCCTGGCGCGCCTTGCGTTGGCGCAGAGCGCGTACCTGCCTTACGAGCGGATTGCTGCGGCTGGAGATAGGCCTAAGCATGGATTGATTTTACCTGATTGTTAGATTTCGAGTAGAATCTCCACGCTTTTACATTTACCAGTAGGAACGAATTAATGACAACCATTATCGCTAAGAAAATGGACGCCAGCTGCTATTACACGTATGCCCTTTGACTGGCGTTCTTCACCATCCTCTACAATATCGCCCGCCGTTCTTAACATCATCACCAATCAAAAGCCGGAAACCACACTTGTCGGGGTGATAATCTTCTCGATTTCCATTGCCTTCATGTGTGAATTGGTGGCACTCTAACGCAAAGTAGGCCGGGCACTGGATTCTGCACCTATCCTGGCTGACGCCCAATGCAGCCTGGTTTGCATCTATATGTCTCTCGTCTTATTATCATCCAGTTTTATCTACCAGTTGACCGGCTTCGGTCTCGTAGATAGCTTTGGCGCTCTAGGTTTGGTTTATTTTTCGGTCAACGAGGGGAAAGAGGCTCTTGAAAAAGCCAAGAACTTGGATTGCAAGTGTTAAAGCGTAAATCGGTTAGAATAAGCATATGAAATCCTTTAAATGGCTGATTCTGGCAGTTATCGTTTTCTTTACTGCCTCCTGCCAACCGAAAACCTCCCAGACTGCCATTCAAATCGTTGATGGCGATCAAACTTACACCCTCGCCACCGCCGAACGCCTCCCCTCCAAACTATTGGCTGAGGCAAACATCACCCTCTCACCCGCCGATCGCCTCTTTTATCAAGGCGTAGACATCCCGCTCGACCAGCCCTTGCCTGAAGCTCAATCATATACGTTGCAAATCCGCCGCGCTGTGACGCTGACACTCGCCAAACCCAATGGGCAGCAAATCATCCAAACCGCGGCCTTCACCGTCGGGCAGGCGCTGGGAGAGGCGGGTATCCCCCTTTACACTGCTGACCGGCTCGATCCACCCGTTGAGACGGCCATCACGGGGTCCTTAACCGTGAACTATACGCCCTCACGTGAATACACCGTCAGCTTGGACGGGAAATCGGTCGTCATCCGCTCGGCTGCGGCAACAGTTGGGCAGGCGCTGGCCGAGGCCGGGATCCCATTGGAGGGGTTGGATACCAGCCTGCCGTCAGAAGCTGCTCCTCTGCCCGAAGATGGCCGAATCCGCCTCGTACGCGTCGTCGAGACCGTTACGCTCACGCAAGAATCCATCCCATTCGGCACGCTCTTCGAATACTCTGCTGACCTGGAACTCGACCAGCAAGCGATCACGCGACCTGGCGCACCGGGACTGGCCGTCAGCCGTGTCCGTATTCGTAGCGAGGATGGCGTGGAAGTGAGCCGTCAGTCCGAAAGCGAAAGCATCGTCCGCCCTTCGCAGGACCGCGTGGTCACATACGGCACGCTCGTGGTCATGCACACAACCACCGTTGACGGCATCTCTATCACCTACTGGCGCGCTCTGCCATTCTGGGCCACCTCCTACCACCCGGCCGAAACGGGCAGCGACATGACCGCCTCCGGTATGCATCTTCAAAAGGGCGTGGTCGCTATTGATCCAGATTACATTCCCTATGGTACACAAATGTACATCCCCGGCTACGGATCCGCTGTGGCTGCCGACACAGGCGCTATCATCGGGCGCTGGATCGACTTGGGCTACAGCGATGATGATTATGTGGCCTGGCATCAGTGGGTGACCGTGTACTTCCTGTGGCCTCCCCCAGCAGTACCCCCCCCAAACATCCCGCCCCCCACGACCACTTCAGGACTCACCCCACCTCCGCTATGACCATTGGACCTTTAGATGTAACCGCCCTGCTCCGCCAGCACGACCTGCACCCGAGTAAAAAATTGGGACAGAATTTCTTGCAGGATGAGCAAGCCCTGCAGAAGATCACATCGATTGCCGATATTCAAGTTCAGGACACAGTACTGGAAATAGGCCCCGGCCTGGGCGGGCTAACTCGTCACCTGGCACTGGCCGCCCGTCAGGTGGTGGCAGTGGAATTGGACGAGGGCCTGTTCCCCGCGCTTCGAACCGTGCTCGCCCCTTACGCCAATGTCCGTTTGATCCACGCCGACATCCTGAAGCTGCACCCCGCTGACTTGATCGCCTCGACAGATTACCTAGTGGTCGCCAACATCCCCTATTACATCACCTCAGCATTGCTCCGTCATTTGCTGGCGCAGTCGCCGCAGGGGGCGCAGTCCCCGTGCCCGCGCCGCCTGGTGTTGACCGTTCAAGAGGAAGTCGCCGAACGCATCTGCGCCAGCCCTGGCAAGATGAGCCTGCTGGCACTCAGCGTGCAGGTCTATGGTCGAGCCGAGGTCGCGGCGCGCATCCCGTCCGCGGCTTTTTTCCCCACGCCAAGCGTCAACTCAGCTGTGGTTTCGATCAACATTTATCCAGAACCCCTCATCCCCTACCCTCTACTCGACACCTTTTTCCAGCTGGCCAAGGCCGGCTTCGGCCAGAAGCGCAAGAAACTCCGTAATTCTCTCTCTGCGATCATGCCGCGCGAGAAAGCAGAGCAGATCCTGCTGGCAGCCGGGATTGATCCGCAGCGGCGGGCGGAGACATTGAGTTTGGTCGAATGGGGGAAAATCAGTAATCAGTTATCGGTGACCAAACATCAGTAATATAATCTGATCACTTATCACTGGTCACTGTCAAGCGCCTCGCCTCGCCCTTCTGGTACAAATCACGATAAGTCCATAGCATGTGCCAGATCCGCAGGGCGGCCTCAGCCTGGATCCTGAAAGACATCTTGGATTTTCCCCCGCGACGGTCGGCAAAATAGATCGGCACCTCACCGATTTTGAATCCCAGGCGGTCAGCCAGATAGGCCATCTCGACGAGGAACACATAGCCGCTGCCCCGGATGCGATCCAATGGTATGCCCAGCAACGTTTCGCGCCGCCAGAGACGAAAACCTGTAGTCACATCCCGCAACGGCAAACTGAGGATCGTACGAGCGTAGAAATTTCCCCAGGCGGATAGTCCTTTTCTCCACAGCGGCCAGTGCTCGTCAACCCGGCCACCGGGAACGTAACGGGAACCCAATACCACGTCACAGGTCTCGAGGCAGACCGCCATCTCGACGAGAGAGGCCGGATCGTGTGAGAAATCCGCGTCCATTTGAGCGATAGCTTGCGCACCATCCTCCAGGGCAGCCTTGAAGCCAGTCAGGTAAGCAGATCTCAGACCTAGTTTCCCGGAGCGATGGATGACGCGAATACGTCCGGGGTGTTGCACGGCAAGTTCTTCGGCAAGCTGGCCAGTGCCGTCGGGACTATGATCGTCCACTACCAGCAAGGCCAAATCCAACAGAATCGTAAATAAAGCGGAGACTAGCTTTGGCAGGTTCTCCGCTTCGTTAAAGGTTGGGATGATAATTGTAATGCGCAAATAGAGCTCCTAAACCTGGGCTTTACCTCTGCCTTACTGCCTTTTCAGGTGATTGGCTCTTATTGGATGATAAATTCACAAACCTCATCTCCTACGGCCTTGCACTTCGATTCGTGGACTCGGAATTGCAACCCCCCAGAGATCCAAATCAGCATGGCCTGGAGCAGACCGGTCGAAATAAAACAGATCGGCTTATCTGCGTCATGCCGTCCCCAGCAGATCGGGCAACGGTGTATCGTCCAAATGAATTCGTTTTCCGCCTCTTCAACGGTCGTAAGCTGATCGCTGACCTGGGAGAAGATTTTGGCGCTGGCCGGCAGGCCAATGCGCAGTTTCGATTGGAGAGGCAGCACTTGAAAGACCGGGTCGCCAATGCCTGCCAGCGCGCCGAAATTCTTCAAGACATCATTGAACGTAGTGCGACCAGCTCGCAGCGCCAGCCCGCGCCCGCCGCGAGGACCGTACGTCTCTTCCAATGCAATATGGAAGGACGTGAAGTCGGCAAAATCGAACTCGCGTTCCAGATTGTCTGGTGGGTAGTTTTCTATCAAACGGCTCAGGCCAGCCAGATTGAGGATAGCGTTCAGCCCGTTCTTGCCCATTATTTCTTCGTACGCTTTGAGGGCAATCCGTGAGAACTTGTTCGGATAATATAAGCTACTTACCGGGATTTGCTCCATAACACTTCACCAGTCTAGATGAGTTTCACCAGGTCTTCAGCTGCCCGGCGCATATCCAGGAAAATCAGACCGAGCTTGGCCGGTTCCCGCGCCAGCGCGGTAAGTACTGCATCCGGTCCCGTAGACAACAGCAATACATAGCCTTTTTCCCCTTTGATGAAAACCTGCTCCAGCGAGCCGCGGCCCAATTCGCTAGCAATCCGCTCACCTAATGAGAGCATCGCCGCGGACATGGCAGATACCCGATCTTCTTCCATGCCCTGCGGCAAGGCTGAAGCAATGCTGAGACCGTCTACACTGACCACCGCAGAAGCCTCGATATCTGGCGATGACGCCTGAAGCTCGCTCAAGCGATCCACGATAAGTTGGGTGCGATTCTTGGTCAAGACCGCCTCCTTACAGAACAAAGATGTTCCCACGAAAGGCCGCCATGGTTATCAATGATAATTTAGCACATGGTGAATAATGTGTCAAGTTGCATCCTCCTATTCCCCCCACTTTTTTGAGAAGTTTCCCCCAAATATTTACATGCTATAATGCCAACCTGAGTCATATCAGTACCCGTGATTATGCGACGATTGTTTCTCGCTCCTCTGACCCTTCTACTCCTGACGATGCTCTGGCCCGGCCGCGCTGTGGATGCGGCGCGGGGCAATAATCCATCCGCGAAAGAACCGGATAGTGGAGCTGTTCTCTGCCCCCCATCCGTGTACCTTGCCCCCCAAGACGAATGCTTGCCTCTCGGCCCGGCGCAATTCCTGGCCGACTTGGCCGCCCAGGGCATTCCATACCCCATCCAGCCACTGCCGGCGTATTCCCCTGACCCGGCGCTGAATGCACTACCCTATTCCTACTTCAAAGTAACCGAAAACGGATTGCCTCTCTTTCCAACGCTCGATGCGGCTATGGCAGACCAAACTTCGGGCCGGGTGATACAAGCCGGCAAGTTTCTCTACGTCTCCTACCAGGACCGGGTCGAGAATGACCGTGGCGTTTTCTATTTGCTGCACTCGGGTGAATGGATCCAGGGAGAGGGAGCACGCGCCGCCCTCCCCTATCCTTTCCAGGGATTGCTCTTCAGCTCTACGCCGCACAACGCCTTTGGCTGGCTGCTCGAAGAAGGCCAAGGCAGGATCGCTCCCGGTTTAAACGGCCCTTACACCAGCCATAAATACTATCGCTTCAATATCGTTCAAGTATATTCGACGCAAGTTGTGGATAACGTGGAATGGAATCTGGTCGGGCCGGACGAATGGCTGGAAGCGCGCCAGGTGGCCCGCGTCGACCCTCAGCCTGTTCCACCAGAAGGGGTTCCAAGTGGTCGCTGGATTGACGTCAATCTTTACGAACAAACTTTGGCAGTTTACGAGGGCGGTCATCTGATCTTCGCCACACTAATCGCCAGCGGGGTCGAGCCTTTCTGGACCCGTCCTGGTTTATTCCAGATCTACAAGAAACTGACCTCGACAACCATGAGCGGTTCCTTCGAGGCCGATAGATCAGATTATTATTACCTCGAAGATGTACCCTGGACGATGTACTATGACCAGTCGCGCGCTTTGCATGGCGCCTATTGGCCGCGCCTGCTCGGATATCCTCAATCGCATGGCTGCGTCAACCTGTCCATCGGCGACGCCAAATGGTTGTACGACTGGGCGGCAGAAAGCGAATGGGTTTACGTCCATGACCCATCTGGCAGGACGCCAACCGATCCAGCGGTGTACGGAACGGGTGCGCCTTGACGCCCTCATATCCGTGTGGTATATTACAGCCCGCAAATGGTCCCGTGGTGTAGCGGCTAACATGCGGCCCTGTCAAGGCCGAGATCGCGGGTTCGAATCCCGTCGGGGCCGCCTTCCTATACGCAAAATATCCTGGCGTTCGATGAGACCCTTCGAACGCCAGACGCTTTAATCTGGGGGAGAAACAACCATTACCGCTGGTTTTACGATAGAATTATCGTGCAGCGAGCTATCCCGATCATCATCAAATTTTACGAAAGGATGGTCGCATGAAAGGCATGCACATTCCCAGGCGCATGGATGTCATCCGGGAGTATCGGAAGCAGGGCGGCTCTATCGCCGCGGTTTTCCCGATCCATTACCCGCGCGAGCTGCTGCGCGCCTTCGACATCCTGCCCGTGGAAGTCTGGGGGCCGCCCAGGGTCAGTGCGGAACAGGGAGCGTCGCACCTCCAACCATACGTCTGCTCCATTGTCCAGAATGCCCTATCCTTTCTACAATCGGGGGGATTGGATGTCGTTGACCTGCTGCTCGTCCCGCACGCCTGTGATTCACTCCAGGGGCTGGGCAGCATCCTGATTGACTTCATTAAGCCCCGCCAGCCCGTCATCACGCTCTACATTCCGCGCGGCCAGCGGGATAGTGACATTGCCTTTCTGGCGGACGAATTGCGCGCAATTTACCGCCGCCTGGAAGCGATCACCGGTCGCTCGCCCTCGGACCTTGAGCTGTCTGACGCCATCCATCGCGAGGAGGCCGCTGACGTCTTGCTCGCCGAACTCCACCGCGACCGTCAGAAATTACCCTTCAACAGCGAAGCCTTCTATTACCTGATACGCAGCCGTGAGTATCTGCCCGCCGAGACTTTTTTGGAAATTCTCCCTAAGCTATCTGATCCATTGTTGTTCGACCTCTCTCCGTCACTCGGGTCCTCTTCCTCTTCCCTTTCAGTGGAGAGGAATGAGGTGCTGAGCGTAGCGAGAAGGGGGAAGGTGAGAGGTCAACAGAGAATCCCCATCCTCCTTTCCGGCATCCTTCCCGAGCCAATGAGCCTTTTCGGCGAGCTGGCCGACTTGGGTGCGTATTTTGCTGCCGATGATCTGGCCTGCTGCGGGCGTAGGCTTTATCCTGCCGGTCAAAGCGCCGATCCCTTCCGGCGCATGGCGGAGCGGATCGTCAACGCCTCGCCTGATCCGACGCGCGGCAGTCCCATCGGGGAGAGGTTGGATCACCTGTTACGTTTGGCGGCAACCTCCGGCGCAAGAGGAGTCGTCTTTTACGATATTAAGTTCTGCGAACCGGAGCTTTTCGATCTGCCACAGTTGCGCCAGGGATTGCGGGAGGCGGGTATCCCCTCGTTGGCGCTCGAGGTGGATATTAACGACCAACTGTCCCAACCCGTGCTCAATCGTCTGGCGGCTTTCTTGGAGATGATCCAATGAGTCTCGGCGAAGAGCTTCGTTATTGGAGCGGGAACACCCTCGGGCTGGCTGCCCTGCGCGTGGCGCGCTGGCAGGCTGAGGGTCGCGCGAGTTCCGCCTCGGGTTGGGAGAGCGAGTTCCTCGCCCCGCCACTGAAAATCTCCCCGCGCACAAAAGAGTTGATCGGGCGTCATTACCTCAAGGGCCGGTATGCCAACCTGCACCATAAAGTAGCCTGGGTCACCTCTGGTGCGCCGATCGAGTTCCTCAAGGCGCTCGATTTTTACGTGCTTTATCCAGAGAATCACGGCGCGGTGTGCGGGACTATGCGTGTCGCCGAGGAGATATGCACC
>Ga0315289_10004036_pt1 | contig 22023 bp, 13 predicted proteins | sample YL17G11_40_MG_FD_203452 | JGI IMG/M metagenome (GOLD analysis project Ga0315289, IMG submission 203452) | Sediment microbial communities from Yellowstone Lake, YNP, Wyoming, USA - YL17G11_40 | ecosystem: Environmental > Aquatic > Freshwater > Lake > Sediment | place: USA: Wyoming | collected... | reverse complement strand
TCGACGGCAACAAAGTCTTCGATCCCACCGGCGAGGAGAAAATGCGCGGGCCGCATACCTTAGTATTGGTCAACTGCCGCAACGTCACGATTCGCGATGTTTCTTTCGTGGACTCAGCCAACTACGCCATCTTCTTCCAAATCAGCGACCAGGTTGACATTCGCAACGTCAAGATCACCGGCGGCTGGGACGGCGTTCATTTCCGCGGAGCTCCGCAGCGCCCTTGCCGGGACGTTAGCATCATTGGCTGCCAGTTCTTCACGGGAGACGACTCAATTGCGGGACGCTATTGGGAAAATACTCTAATCTCGGACTGCATCGTGAACTCATCCTGCAACGGGGTCCGGCTTATCGGTCCAGCCGCGCACTTGATCATTCGTGACTGCCTGTTCTACGGGCCAGGCGTTCATCCACATCGCACTTCGGACCGCCATAATATGCTGGCCGGCCTCAATCTTCAGCCCGGCGGCTGGGACGCCACGCAAGGCAGCCTCGATGACGTGCTGGTCGCCGACATCACCATGCACAACGTTTCCACGCCATTTCACTTTTCGCTTAAACCCGGCAACACCGCCGGAAATATCGTCGTCAGCCGGGTGACAGCCACAGGAGTGTACAGGGCCGCTTCATCGGTCGAGAGCTGGGCAGAAACGCCGTTCGTAAACGTAGTTTTTCGTGATGTGAGCATCGAATTCAAAGGCGGCGGCACGCAAGAGCAGGCGCGCTTGGCGGTGAAATCCCCGGGCGTTGACGCCAGGCCGCTGCCGGCGTGGGGTTTCTATGCCCGGCATATCCGGAATCTCCAATTCGACAATGTCCGGCTGCGCTGTGAGAAAGAAGATTTGCGGCCTGTGCTGATCTGCGACGCTGTCGAACAGCTCGCGATGGATGGCTTCAAATTCCAGCGTCCAGCCGGAGCAGCGGAGCCGTTGGTTCTAAATGATGTCAACGAGGTTCACGTGGAAGACACGGACGTATCGCTCGTGCAGCCGCGATGCACGCAGGTAAAGCTTGCCTGCGAAGATGCTTCGGGCCGTTTCGTAACAGGCGGAAAATATACGGTGACCGTGGCAGTAGAAAATGGTGCCCAGGAAGGGCTTGGGCAGGTCGAAATAACCGCGGCCAGCCAAGTGTCCAGGCGCTGGGTGTGGCTCAGACCCAACGAGAAAAAGAACATCGTGTTCAAAGGGCTGGTCGCGCCCGCTGCGGGGTCGCACGAGGTGTGGTGCGGCGACGTGAAACAAATCCTGCGTGTCGAGCCGTGAGCACGGCAAAAGCAAAAGAGAAATGAGTCTATGCGAAAAGCGATAACACCAACGAATTCTATCACGCGGCGTGACCTTCTGGGCGGCGCGGTCGGCATGCTTGCGGCGCCGTGGCTTAGACCCGCCGTCGCAAAGGCCCAGGTTGTCCCTGAGCCTGCGGAGCGGCAAAAGATTGAGGCGGCGATTCCCGCCAAAGCCGTCTCTGAGCCGCGCAAAGCCCGTAAGCTCTTGATTTTCGACCTCAATGTCGGATACGGCGGGCACCGCTCCATCACGACCTGCAATCTGGCCTTTACGATGATGGGCGAAAAAACCGGCGCTTTCCAGACGGTTATCAGCAAAGATCCGTCCGTCTTCAAGCCGGACAATCTAAAGCGCTTTGATGCTGTCTTTCTGAACAATACGGTGGGCAATCTCTTTGAAGACCCAACGTTAAGGCAAAGCCTGATCGAGTTTGTCTATGGCGGCGGCGGACTGATGGGAGTTCACGGAACATCGGTGGCCTTCACCAAATGGCCCGGCGCCATCGAAGATTGGCCCGAGTTCGGCGTTATGCTCGGCGCACGCGGCGCCAACCACCGCGCCAGTGACGAGCATGTCTTCATCAAGCTCGACGACGCTGCTCACCCGGTAAATCAAGCCTTCGCCGGCCACAGCTTCGACTACCGTGACGAGTTCTTCCGCGTGCACGAGCCTTACTCGCGTAACCGCGTGCGGGTGCTCTTTAGCATCGACACCGAAAAAACGGACCTGCAGCAGGGTCCGGCTTACGGTAAGATCGAGCGACCAGACAACGATTACGCGCTGGCGTGGGTGCGACAATACGGCCGGGGCCGCGTTTTCTACTGCACGATCGCGCACAATCCTTACGTGTTCTGGGATCCGAAGATGTTGCAGTTCTATCTGGCGGCCGCCCAGTTCGTTCTGGGCGATCTACCGGCGCCGACAACTGCGAGCGGCAAATTAACGCTGGCTATCCTGGCACAAGAGCAGCTCGGCTGGCGCCTGGGGCTCACGCCGCCTAATTCTGAAATCGCTGCCGGCAAATTCACGCTCTTTGAGGCAATCGACAAGGCGGCTGAACTGGGCCTATTGTATGTCGGCGGTTCGAGCCGGCAGACGGTGAGCCATGAGATTCCTAAGAACCTCGATGGGCAGCTCAATAGCGATGAGCTGAGGCAGGTCCGGTTGAAGCTGGACGCGGCTGGCGTTCGTCTGCTGACGTATCGCATCAATGCCATGCCGTCTGATGAAGCCGGCTGCCGCAAGGTATTTGAGTTCGGCAGGAAAATGGGCATCGAGGCCTTCATTGGAGAACCGCCAGGCGAAGCGCTGGATACTATCGAGAGATTCTGCGACGAGTATGACATAAATCTTGCCATTCCTAGTGTCGGCCAGATTTCCTCGCGGAAGGCCGGGTATCCCCAAGAGGTTTTGAAGCTCTGCAATGGCCGAAGCAAACGGATCGGTGCCTGCGCCCCCGTGACGGCAGAGACCGTTTCGATGCTCCACGACCGCCTGATTATCTTACAGCTCCCGAACATGGATGAGCCGTATAGCAGCGACCTTGGAAAACTCGGTCCGCTTCTTGACCAAATCCACCGCCTGGACGTTAGGCCCACAATGCTCAGCGTCGAGTACGTGCCGGAGAAGTCTGGCTCCATGCCGGGAATTGCCCAGAGCATCGATCTATTCAACAAGGTAAGCATGCTGTTGGCAATTCGAGGTGTGAAATGACACAAACGGCTAATACCAGAGAAACTATTACTCGCCTAATCACGCGGCGCCAGTTCTTGGGGCGCACGGCTGCGCTTTCAGGGATAATCGCCGCACCCTGGATCATTCCAGCCTCGGCGCGTGGCGCGGAGGGGAATGCCTCGCCGAGCGAGCGGATCACGGTGGGCTTGATCGGCAAAGGGCTGATGGGAAGCGGGCACTTACACCGCTTGGTCGGCGACCAAGACGTTCAAGTTTTGGCCGTCTGCGATGTGGATCGTCTGCGATGCGAGGATGGCAAGAGTCGCGTGGAGGAGACCTACGCCGCCGACCGCGCCAGCGGCACCTATCACGGCTGCGCAGCATATAACGACTACCGCGAACTTCTGGCCCGACCGGATATTGATGCCGTAGTCATTGTCACGCCCGACCACTGGCACGCGTTGCAGGCGATTGACGCAGCCAAGGCGGGCAAGGACATCTATTGCGAAAAGCCGATCTCGATAACAATTCGCCAGGGACGCGAACTTGCCGAGGCGGTGGGCAGATACGGCCGGGTCTTCCAGACCGGAACCCAGTACCGGTCCATCCCAACGATCCGTCAGGTCTGCGAGTTTGTGCGCGGCGGTGGGCTCGGGAAGGTCAAATCGGTTTTCACGTTGTGGAACAGCCTGGCGGGCTTTATCGGAGCCGGTCGTTTCAAGCCCTATGCCGGCGTGATGGATGTCCAGAAGTCCGGCGGTTCTTATGTGCCGCTGGACTTTGCTCTGCCGGCAGAACCGGTGCCGGAAGGCTTGGACTGGGACCTGTGGCTCGGCCCAGCCGCCTGGCACCCGTACAACCAGCTCTATCACACCAACCCATCGCCGGGCGTGGTGCCGTGGTCGTTCTGCGAGGATTTTGGCGCAGCCTCAGTGACCTGGCATCATTCTCACAGTGCGGACGTGATCCAGTATGCCTTGGGCGAAGAAAATAGCGGGCCGGTGGAGATCATCCATCCCAGCAGCGGAGCGTATCCGACGCTTACCTGTAAGTACGCCAATGGGACACTCGTTCACCTGGTTGACCACTGGGGGATGGTCAAGGATCTCTATAAGGCGGTTCCTGCAGCGGCACGCCTGGCGGGAAACTTCGGAGGGGTTTTTGTCGGAGAGCGCGGCTGGGTCACGTCGATGTCGACCGGCGGCCCCGTCGAGGGCGGTCCCGAGGAGGTCCTGGAAGAGATGAAATTAAAGACTCGGCAGGTCAACATTGGGGACAACAACCATCACGCCAACTGGTTCGAGTGCATTCGGACGCGGCGGCGGCCAAGCTGCGACCAGGAGATTGGTCATCGCTCGGCTTCGCTGGGACACCTAATCATCATAGCACATAAGCTGCAGAGGTCCTTGAAGTGGGACCCGGCCAAGGAAGAGTTCCCGGGCGACGAGTCAGCGAACCGACTCTGCTGCTGCGCGATGCGCACACCGTGGCGGATATGATGCGCAGACGCGACCAAAAGCATCATGATTATGGGAGATGTTAGATGAAATTTACAAACCGCAGAGAAATACTCGGAACTCTGGGTAGCTTGCCCTTTCTTGGCATAGCCGCACATTCATCTTCAAAAGCACAAGACAATGCAGATGCTGTAACCGGCCCTGTTATCATTACAAAGTCCGACAGCCAAGAATATGCCAGACTCAGGGCCCTAGACTTGGATGATCCGAAAGTAATCGCCGGGCAAAAGAGAATGCCCGTCGGCAAAATCGGCAATCTTTCCGTCGGCCGCCTTATCAGCGGCAGCAATCTAATCAGCATGAATATGCATGCCAGAGACTTGGATTACGTCAGCAGCCTTGCCGCCCATTACAACACCGAGGAAAGAATCTTCATGACGCTTAAGAAATGCGAGGAGCACGGAATTAACACCATTGTTCTGAAGAATCACAATTTTCAGCAATTTGGATTGTCCAGATACTGGGATGAATGGGGCGGCAAAATGCAATGGATCGCCGACGTTATCACCACGGACATCAACAAGTATGAAGAGCTGCTGGTAGAGCATCTGCAGCTGGGAGCGTCGGCGGCCTATCTATGGGGAGGTGCCAGTGACGTCTGGTTTTATCAGAAGAAACAGGACAATATCGTCAAGGCCTTCGAGATCATGAAGAGACACGATATTCCCGTCGGCATTTGCGCACATCGGCTGGAGCCCATCGCGTTTTGTGAAAAAGAGGGACTCACGCCCGACTTCTACATGCTGACGCTGCATCATGACCGGTATTGGTCCGCCCATCCCAAGGAGAATAGGCTGTTCATAGAGATGTACCAGGAGGAGTCACCAAATCACGGCCGGTACCACGACAACATGTTCTGCCACAAGCACGAACAGACCATCGAGTTCATGCAGGATGTGAAAGTGCCCTGGATTGCCTTTAAGGTCTTGGCTGCGGGAGCCATCGGCGCCGAGGACGGAATCAGCTATGCATTTGCCGCAGGGGCGGACTTTGTCTGCCTGGGCATGTTTGACTTTCAAGTCCAGGAGGATGTAGAACTCGCCCTAAAGGCCATCGCCAAATCAAACAACCGTAAACGTCCCTGGATAGCATGAGCGTGAAGATTAGATGCAGGGTATTTCCGCACGCGCTCATGCCTTTTGGACTCGTTTGCCCTTTTCGTCGGGACATCCGGCCATCATCACGCAGACGTTGCAGCGGTCCTTGAAGTGGGACCCGGCCAAGGAAAAATTCCTTGGCGATCCCCGACCGAGAAAAGAGACAAATAGGAGCATTAACCGCAGAGAACGCCGAGACCGCCGAGATTTAGAATAAAGAGGATTTTTCTCTGCGACCTCTGCGAGCTCAGCGGTAAAAAAGAACCAGCCACAGATTACGCAGATTTGGTCGATTGCAAATTTGCGCCCATCCGTGGTTATCGGTCCAAAAATTTCCGGGGCTTTTTGCTTAACCCCAGCGGAGCGTGCTCCGATATACAATTCTAAGTTGTCCCCCGACTTGAGCGGGGGTGGCCATTGATCGGGATATCGAAATGCGTACTGAGAGATTATCGGATGATATTCTTCTGGTTGTCTTATCCAAAGAACCACAATTGCGAAATCAGCTTGCAAAGCTCAACGAAACCTTCGGCAAAGCAAGCCCATGCAACGTAATAATCGATCTATGCCTGGTTGAGATAATCACCTCTTCAAGCATCTCCAACCTGATGATATTGCACAACCTGCTATCTGAACGTGGGCGCAAGCTTGTTCTGTGCAACGTCGCCCTGGCAACCAAGGGTGTTTTCACGACCGTCGGCCTGGAGAATCTATTCCACTTTGCGGCTGACAGAGCGTCCGCTGCTGCACTGATCGAGAGCACGAAACAGACGACTCGTCAGGCCGATCAGACCCCCTATTCGGGGGGCGCAGGCCCTTGCCGGGGCACGGCAATCCGGCAGGTGTAATCTTCACCCGCTGGATTTGCGCTGCTCGATTCTCGCCCAGCATCCAGCGTCCGGCAGCTAATTCACTAATCAACAGGCATATCTCGTCAATTGACTAAGTTCGGCGCGTCTCTTAAACTTGTGCACGGTAATTTCTTGGGCATCGGCAAACGTAGTCTGGACTTAAGTGTCAGAAATGAACCTGCACAACTTACTGGGCAAAAGCTTCGATTGCAAATGCGGCAGAAGGCACGAGCTGCCCATCCGCAAGCTCATCTACCGAGATAGCGCGATCAATATGCTGCCCCGGTTTATCAGCGGCTGCGGCGAACATTCCCCAAAGAGAATGGTAATTGTCGCTGCCCCGCGGCCAGCGCAGCGAGCTGCCGGCCGCAGTTGACGAGATTATTGACGAATGGCTTATTGATTGAAAAATATCCAGGTACGCAAAATTGAAAGGAAGTAACCTATGGGCGGCAAATGTAATAAGTCAACTGCCTTGTTGCTCATCGTAGCAGCGGCTTTCTTTTTGGTCGATGCCGGCTCCGTCCGAGGCGAGTTCCGTGCGGCGGCTGCCATCCGCGATGTCACGCCCGATCCACTTTTGCCTGTTTCCGGCGGCATCGGCCCTTGCGAACCTGTCACTCAAAGACTCGGCAGACTGACCGTGCGAGCGCTGGTCTTGGAAGGCTCCGGCACGCGCATCGCGATTTGCAGCACCGACTTTCTTGGCTTTCCGAGCGTGCTGGGCGAAAAGGTTCGCAAACAGGTTCCAGGCATCGCCCCCCAGAATATCCTTATCAGTGCCACGCATAATCACAGCGGCCCGGATTGCTACGGCTTCCCGGATCAAAACGGCAAGACCGCCGTCGATATCAAGTACCTGGAATCCGTTTGCGCAAGATTAGCCGACGCGATAAACGAAGCTGTCACCAGCTTACAGCCTGCCGCCATCAAGATTGCCACCGGCCGGGCGCAGGGCAAAATAGCGTACAACTATTACGCAGAGCAACTGTACGATCCTCGCTGCCATGTAATACAGATAATTGACGCGAAGAATAAGCCTGCTGCCACGCTGGTCAATTACGCCTGCCACCCTGAAGTCATCGGGCCGGACCAGGGCATTTTGTCGCCCGACTTCGTGGGCCCCCTCTGCGACCGTATCGAACAGGCCGGCGGCGGCATCGGCATCTTCATAAACGGCGCCCTTGGGGGCATGGTAACGGCCGACTGCAGAGGCCCGGGTGGTAAAGACATGAGGACCTGGGACGAGTGTATCCGCATCGGCCGGATTCTCGCAAACGAGTCTCTGCGCATTGTTGCTGATGCACCCATCGAGAAAGACCCGACGCTATTCTGTGGCAGCACAACAATCGAGCTTCCTGTCGAAAGCCAAGTTATCCGCTCCGTGGTCAAATTGTCCCCATTGGGTTTCGAGCTAAATGAAAGAGGCGCAATCGCCACACAAGTGAACGTGGTAAACGTTGGAAGTGCTCAGATTCTCACCATTCCCGGCGAGGCCCTGCCCAACATTGGCTATTACCTCAAGCGCAAGATGCACGGGCGGCACAACCTGCTTTTTGGTCTTACCAACGATGCCTTCGGTTATATCCTGACGAAGGTCGACTGGAGCAGTTTCGCCCGTTACGACTACATAACCAGAACCTGCCTGGGCGAAATGACGGGCGAAATCTTTATCGAGCGCGCCCTGCAATTTGTAAATGAGTGCCCTCGTCCAACAAATATGCCTGAGAATGAGAAAAGCAAAAGGGGTTTATCGGAACCATAGGTTACTGGAGTAGGTTTAGCTACAATTCGTTTGACAGGGCCTGCTCTTATTGGTATCATATTAGCGTTGTGAGTGCACGCAAAGCGGCTTTCGCTACGAAGCCCCCGCTCCAGTCTTGCGACAGGAAGACGCGGGGGCACATCAAGGCACTTCACAAGGTGGAGACAGGGTGATGGCTATCTTGTTATCGATCGCCTATGTCTCCTTTTTCCTGCGCCGGCCGAGGCTCTTCATTGCTCGCTCCATTGCAGCCCGACGCCTGCATGTCGCAGCCTTTCGAGCGTATTAGGGTAAGGACTCACTACTTCCTCTTCCAGGTTGCCCACCAGTGCCGGATGTATCGATGCCAATCGCTCAATCAGAGCTTTACGCTCCTCTCTGGTAACAAACCGGGCATCTGCCGTCATTGCCGCAACGTGAAAACTTGCCCCCGCTTCCAGAAGATTCACAATGCCTCGGAAAGGTAACTCGAAGCTTTCCGGCTCAGCTCCCGTCTTGCTCGTGAACGCCTGCGGCGTACCAGCTTTCAGCGCGACCCGCGTGTGGACTTTCTTAAAACGAGCGATCTGCCGGGCGTAATCCGAATCCGCACCAAGCAGGATGCCGTTGGTCTCCAGAATGAACAGGCGAAATTCCGAGTTTTCAACTTTCTGCAATAGGCCCAGAAGATGTGCCTTGCCCAAGGTTGGCTCGGCCCCGGATAGTCGGAGCTGATTGATCCGGGCCTTGCGTGCGATCCGTCTAAGGTCATAGAAAGCCTCCTCTGGCGACCTGAAGTAACCGTGCTTTTCCGGAAAATCCCTGCTCCAGTGAACCCAGCAGAAAATACAGCGCAAACAGCAGCCGCAGGTATAGCCTGTTGCGATCCGCCCATAAACGCCTGGGCAGTAGAATTTCGTGTACTTGCGGCGGTCGCCGCGACAGACAATTTCTTCGGTCCGCCCGGCAAGCGCCACCGGATCAAAAGGAGTGAACCCAGGCCGCAGGTATCTTGGATAGCCGCCGTTGGGCTTGGTCATTGCAAAAATCAAAATCCAAAATACGAAATTAAGGAGTTCGCTGCCGCGGCGCGGCAGCTCCGCAATTTTAACTTTTGATGTTTGATTTCTCGGTGAGTTCAGCCAGGCGCGCTAGGCTTTCAATCTTACTTTACGCCCGTGTACCACCACTTAGGTACGTCATCACCGGTAGTCTCTTCGATGGCAAACACATGCCCATCCAGCCACAGAACGTTGGCTCTTCCGCCGGTTCTAAAAGCTTCGTTGGCTTTCATATTATGTCTAAAAATGCCCGGATAGAATCTTGCCCGGCTGCCCCCTTGGCGATAGTGGGTCAGATTCATAGTGCCGGGTCCGCTATTAAAAAACATGTCCCGGCTGTCTTGTTCCATCCGTGGTTCAACATGATCGTGAGCTATAACAAACTTTGACTGGTCCCGAATGTCGGTGGACTTTCTGGGCTTGACCTGCCCAGTCTTCCCATCGCGGTAAACATATCCATTCAGGCCAAACGCCGCCTCTTGAATTAATGCCGGATCAACAGAATATATTAACTCAGCGACCTTCCTGAAACTGGGACACCCGAAGACCTTGGTGTCTCTTATGCAATCCTTGTAGGCAACACCCCAATAAGCGTCATTATCGTTTGTTGTTCTAAAATTGCCTGAAGCGTCGTACCAGAAAAACCCATTGTTCGAGCTGGAATTAGCCATTACATAGTCATTGTCCTGTAAGTACAGCAGCAGGCCCAGCCCTACACCTCGTAAGTTGGATTTACAGACCGTCTCTCGCGTACTTTCTCTGGCCTTTCTCAGAGCGGGGGTAATGATGGCCATCAATATGGCGATGATAGCGATAACCACCAATAGCTCTATCAAAGTGAAGCCTTTTGTCGCGTTTCTGATGCACCTTGCTTGGTACCTAATCATTTATTTGCCTCCCACAGTTCTGCCTGGCGTATCCCGCTAAGACAACTATTCTCCCGAAGGTCGTGGCTCCATATCCTACAAGCCAACCGTCCTGTGTGCGCCACGTTGTCCTTATGATACTAAACGGTTTTGTAAAATGCAACTGTGCAAAGGCAACTTTTTGTATTTGATCGTGAAAGTCGGCTGAAATCTGCTTTTTGAGAAAATTACGCGGCCCAATCCCAGCAGGGCCGGGATTCCGGCACCCATTAGAGGGCAATAATTCTAAAGCAAGTTCTTAAATCTGTCGATTTGCTCATTATAAGCGCAAAATCTGTGGGAGAACCAATAATGGATGAAACCAGCGAGCGCAGAAGAGAGGAAAGACTACGCTATCAGTGGCCCATCTGGTTTGCCGAAGACTTTGCCAAAACAGTCTCGCAGGGCCTAATGGTCGACGTCTCCAGCGGCGGCATGGCTTTTACGTGCAACGCCGACGAGAGTTGTCCCCAGCCAGGCCAACGGCTAATCACTCGCTTTAGCATACCACGTTTGGAAACCGATGATTTCTCAGATATGACCAGCTTCACTCGCACCAGCCGGGTCTGCCGGATTGAAAAAGTAAATCGTTCCCTGTACCGCGTTGCAGTTCAATTTGACGAGCCTCTTTCTCTAAAACCCTGCGAACAGGCCAGCATCGACCTGATGCGCAGCCAGAGTCCAATTCCCTGAAGGCTGCAAAGGAAAGTGATTGCTGATGCGGTAATTCATTCATCGACACTCTGATTTATTGACATTTTTTCGTTGACGGGTTAGTATGCGTCTGTTGGTGGAAGAGCATTGCAACTGCCAGGATATGTTAAATAGTCCAGGACAACAATACCTTTTTGAAAGGTGCAGAAATGTGCAGGACATGCGGATGCCAGTCAGGCAAAAAGACAGCTAAGTCAACAAAGGCAAAGGCAAGCACCAAGAGTAAGCCCAAATCGAAGAAGGCATGATGCTCTCGGCTCAATAGTCGAACGCACATCTCTCACAGCACGCCCGCGCCACGCCGGCACGAGGCACGAGGGGCGCGGCGGCAGCTTGGTGCTTCGGAAAGATTAGCTATTGCCTGATCTTGTAGATGTGCACGCCCAGCGGGCTAAACTCATCTGCAAATGCACCGCTATCGGCTGTGATTGTGCGGTCTTCATCCACAACATCAATTCGTGCACCGGCTTTGAGTCCCCCCACCTCGATAAGAGCCCGGCCGGCACGCTGTCGCGAATCGTAATTGACTGCGAAAAGGTAAATGTAACCGCCGGACTTCTTGGCCATGATATCGCCGTTGAGCTGATCCTCGAAGGTAACGCTCACCTTGACCGTGGCCGGCGCAGCCAGTATGACCGGCGCCAACCGGGCAATCTGCTCGTTGATAGCTTTCATAGCCTCGACGTTTTCGCCCGGCACACCAAACTGCCTGTATGCCGGCTTCCAAACGTGAGTAAAGTACCCGATTGCGGTCGCACCGCGGCAGATAGCCATCCAGACCTCGCCGCGAATGTGAGCCGGCGTCACGGCTTTTTGTCCGTCCAGCGGGCCGGTCCACTGGCCGCCGCGACAGGTCTCAATCCAGGCGTAAACCGGCTTGTTGCCTGCGAGCTCACATAATGCCGCGGTGCCGTCATGGACAAGATGGACCCATTCCGGCTTGTTCCAGCCGTAGATAGGATATATATCATACCCGACGACATCGGTTGCCGCCACATACTGCGGATAAAGACTTGTGCGTTCCTGCTCGGACCACTTCTTAAAGAACGGAAGAAAATAGCCCGTGACGGTCATAAAGACCGGGCGGGATGGGTCCCAGGCCTTGAGTCTGCGATATTGCTCCAGCGTTTCAGGCGGCCATTTCCGGGGAACCTGCTGGGCCGGGCAGAACAACACATTATTACCGTCTTTGTCGAAGCCCTCAATTTCACCTATAGACCCCCACACCTGCTCATCCGGATAAGTGGAATGGACCTTGCAGCAAAGCTCCTTGAATCGCACCGGCGTCGCAAGGCTGATCTGCTGGCGGTCTTTCTTGTTTTCAAGTGCTTTTCGCGCAATTTTAGTGCCGTCCCCTATGAAGGAGACATCTTTTTTGGCGACAGCCAGGCCTTCGGAGATGGTCAGCCAAATAGCCAGACTGTGCACCTCAACAGGCTGGTTCAGTCTCAGCGTAAACTCCGCCCCTTGCAGCGGGTCAAGGACCGACCAGCTATAGGTGACGCCGTCAAAAATCTTCCAGAGGGGGTTTTTCTCATTGATCCGGAGCCCCTTGCCGGGCACGATATTGGCGTCACTTCTCAAAGATGACAAATCAGGCTCGTCATCGTGAATGTACGCCAGCAGCGCCGGATTTGCTTTCAATCGTTCGTCAAAGGGCATCACCCCGTAGAAGCCGGCTTTTCGGACCAGCTCCATATATTCGACCACATCTTTAGTCCCGCCGGATCCCCGCCAGTACCCTGCTACCGTGTTGATTCCAGCCGCACGAGCCGACGCAAAGTTTGCCGGATCCTGCAGCCAAATCATGACGGGAAAGAATACTCTCTGGTTGACTGTAATGGCTCGATTTGCATCTATGCCGACGGTCTTAATCGGTTCGAGTTCTATGCCGGCAACGATCCCGGTGAGGACCGTGCCCACTAATGCCAAGACGGATCCTAAAGCGGTGCTCATACCTTCTTTTGTTGCCCCTATGTGGCAGATTATCCATCCTCTGCCTGTGCAACGCCCCCCCGACATTAACTGAGCTGTTTTGCGCTTACTGCGGACACCAGCCGTAGATAGTAACAAAGGCAGGCCATTTACCCAATGGCCTGCCCGACCCAAAACGCTGGCCTGTATGACTTGCTCAGGACAGAAAGAAAGAGGCTATCAGTCTATAGCTCTAAGCAACTACTCTCTTTCTGTAGAACAGGAACAAAATGATACCTAAAGCAATCAGGCCGACCAGCCCATTTTCGCCCAGGGTGCTGAGCAACCCGGTCAGATTGGCGACAATCCCACCAAAGAAGGGAACTGTCTCGCCGAAAAGGATTTCAAATGCAATCCCCAGGGCGATCAGCAGCAGTGAGATTTCCGTAATCTCACCCAGCCATCTTTTTATCTCTGCCAGAAAGTGCATCCTTGTCTCTCCTAAATCAAGTACCGGTAAAATCGTGAAATCAAAACAGCGTCTTGGGTTTTTCTCGGCTCGTTGCGTCGCATTACTTTAACTTTTGTGGCCAAAAATATTCGTGCATTTTGCCCGCCATAAACAACTCACGCTCTCAAAACACTCCACGAGAAATAGGCCAAAAACCGCATTATCAGTATTGATAACGCAGTAAATCGCTCCGCCAACGGCGTCTTTCATCCGCAACGATTCTCGTTTCCGGCCGGCTTTATTACACGTTTCTTGTGCGCGGCCGCGTGCCCCGCCGGGGCTTTCTCAGCATTCAGCTACAAGCCGCGCCGATGACGCACGACCATCCTGGGCGATAATCTCCCCCTCGATGTCAACCGCCGGCACACGGCGATTAGGCTAATACTGCATACCTTCTTGTTAAAGTAGGGGAGTTGGCTCTTGACTTCAGGCGTAAAAATAGGTTATAATTTTCCTATGCTTGGAGGATTTTTATCGTTACTTTTGCGTATATGCCTTATCGCAGCTCTGTGGGCGTTCGTCTGGCGGCTGGTTGAACCCAGGACACAACTCAGGCGGATACTCAGAGCAGCACTATTCCTGCTCGCCCTTTTAGGAGTCCTGGCCGCAATCCGAGTCACTGGCGCCTGATTCGTCCCCCTGCGTTAGCTACTGAAGCGCCTTGATTCTTATGTTGCGAAACTCAACATAGTCGCCGTGTCCGCAAAAGCCAATATGGCCTTCTTGCCGTTTCAGTCCCGGATGATCCCGCCCATCTATCGTTTTAGGTTTACTCGCCTGGTCAATGTCTGCATCGACAATGATTGTGTCGTTTAGCCTTACAGAGACACGCCGGCCACTGGCTATCACCTCTTGTGAATTCCACTGGCCGATAGGTTTGAGGTAGCCGCGTTTGGCGGGCACCACACCATAGATGGAGCCGTGATACTGATAGGGCATCAGGCTGCTGTACTCGGCAGCAGTATCATCCAATATCTGAATCTCCATGCCTACGTATGCCGGATCGCCCGACAGCGGCGCGCGAATCGCCAGGCCGTTATTCGCGCCAGGCGTCAATCTAAATTCAAAACGAAGGACAAAGTCACCATATTGACCCACGGTGTACAGATTCCCGCCACCGAGGTTGGGATCAAGGACGATATTACCATCTTTGACCAGGTAGCCCTTAGTGCTGCCCGTCCATCCGGTCAGGTCCTGGGCGTTAAATAGAGACACAAAACCCTCAGCCTTTTCTTGCTCGCTCAGCCCGCCAGGACCGCTTTCTCGCGGAATCTCACGGATGAATATGTTTCTAAAGTACAGTGCACTGTTATGCGACTGAAGCTCTATCTGACCGATGGGGTAGATGGGCTTATCCCGCTCCCAGTAGTTTTCCATGACCACATTGTCAACTACCAGCACACCGTTTAGATATACCGTCACCAATTCGCCGATCATGATGATCCTAAAGGTGTTCCATTGGCCGATTGGCTTGTCAGCAGGCTTCAGAGGCTTACTCGAACCTTTTTGGTTATTATACAAGCCGCCCGAGCCGACCTGTGCACCGACACCCGCATTGGCGCGGTCCCAGATTTGTACCTGGGGCGAGCCGCGCAGATAAATGCCGCTGTCGCCCCCGCTTTCGATCTTCCAATCCACCAGCAGCTCAAAATCTCCGTACTCTTTTACCGTGCACAGGCTGTGTCCTTTACCGTCAAAACAAAAGACTGCATCGACTACCTTCCAGTGGGCGCGCATGGCATCGTCGGCCTTAGCCTGAGCGTCAGCAAGCTCCTGACGGCTCATATTTCGGCGAGCCTTGGGGTCACCTACCAAACCCTTCCAACCCGTTAGGTCCTTGCCGTTGAAAAGCGCCGCAAACCCTTTGGGCGGCGGATTCACCCCGCCCTGCCTTGGCTCGTTCATCTCGGCTGCGTAGCCGACTCCGCTGAAAGAAACAACCAAAACAACAATACTTATTAACAAGCTCAGGCTAGACCATGGTTTATTCATCCTGTTCCCCTTTCGTGATTTTCACGTGTCATTTCCCATCACTTGAGCAAAAAAACATCCACAAACACTCGAACTGACACAGATATTACCCGACGGTACGGTTCTCGTCAATACATCACTACCTGAGGATATCCGACATTCGGCTCACTGGAAAATCTCCGGGCCTGATTATTCAAGGTGTGGCAAAAGCCCTATAATAAGGGCACTGTCTGTACTATTAAGCTCAGTCAATCAGAACAACCACTGTGCCTGCGCCGATGGGCGGCAAATTGCTTGACCTGGCTGACCTCATAAGGTATGATATTACTATATTTACCGGCATCCGGAGGAGTCTGCAAGGGGTGCAGCGTTAGCATTCCATAGTTGACTACCGGTTATAGAAACCAAAGCACCTGGAGGGGTAATTCGATGGCCAAGAAAGTAGTCTGTATCCTGGCAATTTGTCTTCTGGCAGCGGCTTCGGCTGCCGCGGTTCCCACGGTTACGGTAACCCGTAAGAGCGGTTATTATAGCGGAAATGGCGGCGAATTCACCCTGAGCCCTAACCAGGATCTGGAGAATATCACCGCAGAGACCGGACCGTTTCAGACATTCTGCATAGAGAAACAAGAATACATTGGCATTGGCGGCACCTATGATGTGATCGTGAGCACGGAAGCGATAGGTGGGGGTATCAATAAGGGGACCAATGGTCCATTGGGTGGCGACCCGCTCAACCCTATGACCGCGTTTCTATACACCCAGTTCCGCGCAGGAACACTGGGTGGCTATGATTACAATCCCGCAAGTGGCCGGGAGGCCTCGGCTGGCGCTCTTCAAACAGTAATTTGGTTTATTGAAGACGAGGGTTTTCGGACATGGACGCCCGGCGATAATTCGCGCGAGGACAAATTCTACACGGCTGCCCAGAACTCAGGCTGGACGGATATAGGTAACGTCCGCGTATTGAACCTCTATGCACAGGGACATTTGGGCGATAAGGCGTACGCCAAGCAGGATCAACTGGTGCTGGTTCCTGCGCCCGGGGCTATTCTGCTGGGCGGCATCGGCATAACTTTGGTTGGCTGGCTTCGAAGGCGAAGAACACTATAAGCAGGACAAAAACTGGATTAACAAAAGGCTGCGAGCATCCGCTTGCAGCTTTTTTTATGCCCTGGCCCTGCAAGACACTGCGCGTTGATGTCTTCAGTTATTCTGGTACAGCTGCAACAGCCTCTCCATTCGGGCGGAACTATCGGCCAAACCACCCTCACGGTTACGCAGAAGCCACAAGCGCTTGTGCTCGCCGACTACTTCCGCTAAATCGACTGCCAGCTCTTTGCGCACATCGGGCGGAATACCGGCAATTTTCCCATCCGGTGCTTGCAGCCGGGCTATTGCCAAGGAGCACGAATGACGTAGAAGCCTTGCTGCGCTGGACACTTCATCAGCAACCTGGCCGGCATCCGGACGATCCATCCGTACCTTGGGAAGCACCTGTATAACGTCCTCAATGTAATCGCGTGTCTTTTTCAGACGCTCAACTGTTAAATTCGCGTAAGGCCCCGTATGGATAGGACAATCAGGGTTTTGCAGTATATAGAAAAGTATGGATTGGTTGCCCAAGAGCACGCCAGGCTCTTTGTAAGCATTGCCCAGGTCACACACTATCTTTCCCATAACGGCAGCTTTATCCTCGAACGCGTGGAGATTGAGCGCCTCTGCAAGGTCGCAGTTCTTGTTGGCCTTCGTTGCCCAGCTCACTGCGGCGCCGTAGGCGTATCCCGGATAGCACGCCGGCAGCGGCTGCCAGTGCCCATTATCACCCCAGTCGGTATTGAGATATCCGATGGCGCCGTGAGCCAGGCCATTCTCGGCTGCATTGCGGAGATTGCCGATCGCGTTTTCTGTCCGGCCTGCGATGCTGTTCCAGCTGGAAGTGCCCGGGCAAACGTAAAATGGAACCCCCGATGCGGCGAATTTCGGACACTGCTCCGCAAAGGGATGGTCTGCCTCGTAGCCCCATACCATTGCGACCGCCCCGCCCGGAAGCTCAGGTATCAGCTCAGGACTGCGCAGTATTATATCGCCCCAAAACTGCATCGTCCGGCCATGTTTTTGAACCTGCTTATGAACCTTCAAAAGAAAATCCAGGTACACCCTGCCTTTGCCCAGTCTTTCGCACATTTCTTTGCTCTTGCCCGAGCCCAAATCGAAGGTCTCATCGCAGTTCACATTGAAGTGCTTACTGGAAAAGTGTGGAAGCAGCTCATCATAAAGCTCGGCTATCAGCTCTATTGACCCCGCTACCGCCGGACTCAAACTGAACGGGTAATCTTCCCGCTCAGCTAAATGCAGATACTCTTTATGTTTCAGCCACCTCTCCAGATGAGCGAACGAACTCTGGTTTGGCACTAGCTCAACAAACCTTTCTCGGCAGTAAGCATCCAGGGCCATTATCTGCTCGCCCGTCATCGCACCGGCGTTCTGCCAGACAACTCCGTGATTGCGATAAGCGAAGGTATGTTCGGTATAAAGCTGGAGCTGATTTACCTTCCACTGGCAGAGTAAATCGACCAGCTGATACAGCGTGTCCATCTTGGGGACCTTATCTCTGCTGATATCGAGCAGCACGCCGCGATTAGGAAAATCGGGCCAATCGCGTATCTCGATGCAGGGCAGCTGCCCTATTCCTGCCCTTTGTCTACAAATCTGCCTGAGAGTCTGCGCAGCGTAAAAAGCTCCCGCGGTATCATGGGCTACTATGCGGATCTCATCTTCATTGATCAGCAGCCGATATCCCTGTCGCTGGGATATCTGTGATGCGTCAATTGTGACGGTAGCGCCGATGCTGTGCGGTCTACTGCCTTTTGCCGCAGTTAACTGCCAGCTGGGTCCCACTTGCGCCAGAGACTGCTGAATAATTCGTCCCACATTCAAAAGGTCCAGCGGTGAATCCACATCCAGCAGAATGAACCGCTCAGGCGTCAGCTTACAGGTTCCAGAGGAGTAATTAACCTGCTGTGGTTCGGGCAGCAAAATAAGTCTCTTTGTATTTTCCGCCTCGGGCGACCGAACCCCTGCCGCAACCGCCGGTGCCGCAAGAGTCAGGCAAATCACAGTCGTGATTATTGATGTTGCGGCCACCTTAGTCATGTTTTTACCTCCAGCAGCAAGAAAGAATGTCCCATTCGGGCACATGCCTGCGGCCGTATCGGCTGTGTCCTGTCACGCCTGATATTAACCCTTTTTCTTGTTGTGCTGTCCACCATTTCTTTAGGGCTAAATATATTGATTAAGCGGGTTCGGATGTGTTACAATATAAGTATGTCAGCCGGATGCTCCATTCTCGATGAGCACCGGGCGACGAGTATCCCGGATCGAGGGCTCCAGCCTATGAGAATAGCTTTGGTGTCGTTCGCATTGATGGCCTCCTTGGTTGGCTCTGTGACCGCAAGCTGCCCGTTGGGCGATGTGAATAAAGACTGCCAGGTCGATTTACAGGACCTGTCGCTGCTGGCTGAACAATGGCTGGCGCCTCCGGATAGCTCAGTCGACTTAAACGGTGACGACAGCGTCAATATGGTCGACCTTGCTCTATTGGCCGAGAGCTGGCACGAGGCCGGCATTGCCATAGTGATTAACGAAGTCCTGGCATCCAACGCTACAACTACTAAAGACCCGCAAGGCCAATACGATGACTGGATCGAACTCTACAATTACGGCAACACCGCCATCGACGTGGGCGGCATGTACCTTAGCGACAATCTGGAGCAGCCCACGATGTGGCAAATTCCTGCCAATAACCCCGCCGCAACTACGATTCCTGCGGGCGGGTACTTGTTGATATGGGCTGACAACGATACTGCCGATGCCGGTCTGCACGCTAATTTCCAGCTTGGCGCCGGCGGCGATGATATTGGCCTGTTCGCTGCCGATGGCAGCACCTTGATCGACGCTATTAGTTTTGGCGAGCAGAGGACCGACATCTCGTTTGGCCGATTCCCCGATGCGGGCAGTAATTTGCGCTTGATGGCCTTTGCCAGCCCGGGCTGGCAAAATATCGGCGGCTATGAGGGTTTTGTTGATGACCCAAGATTCAGCCACGAACGCGGCTTGTATAACGAAGGTTTCTATCTTACCATTAGCACGCAAACCGAAGGCGCCGTCATCTACTATACGACAGACGGCAGTGAGCCCTACCAGACAGGCGGGCGCTTTCCGACCGGCAGGGTCTACATCGGGCCCATTACCGTCTCCAGGACCACGTGTTTGCGGGCCAAGGCGATAAAGTTTGGCTGGCAGCCCTCCAGGACCGTGACCCAAACGTACATCTTTCTCAAAGACGTGATAAGGCAGTCCCCACAGGGTGAATCGCCCGGGACTGGCTGGCCCACGGAGAGCATCAACGGCCAGGTGCTCCGATACGGCATGGGCGCCTACATTGTGAATCATCCGGTCTGGGGACCGCAGCTCGAAAAAGCACTGACCGCGATCCCGACAATGTCTATTGTTACCGACCTTAACAACCTGTTCGACCGCACCAAAGGCATTTACGTTAACGCCAACCAGCACGGCAGCGCATGGGAGCGGCCGATATCGCTGGAGCTGATTTATCCGCCCGACCCTGGCGGCCCAGGATTTCCCGATTTAGTGAAAGTGCCCGACGGTCACGGCGGCCTCCGCTGGGAATTGCCCGCTGGGATGCAGGATGGTTTTCAGATTAATGCCGGCCTACGGATCCGCGGAGGATACAGCCGCCAGGACAACAATCCGAAGCACGCTTTCCGCCTTTTCTTCCGCAGCGAATATGGAGACGGCAAGCTCGACTATCCGCTGTTCGGCGACGAAGGCGTCGACAGCTTCGATAAGGTCGACCTTGCCACCGCCCAGAACTACTCCTGGAGTTTCGAGGGCAGTAGCGCCAATACGATGTGTCGCGACATCTGGGCACGCGACTCACAGGGGCTGATGGGTCAAGCCTACAGCAAAAGCCGATATTATCACCTTTATATCAACGGCCAGTACTGGGGCATCTTTCTGACGCAGGAGCGCCCCGAAGCAGCGTTCGCGGCATCATACTTCGGCGGCGATCGAGAAGAATGGGACTGTGTCAAGGCAACCGGTCCGAACGCCGGCTACACAATTGAGGCTACGGATGGTGACCTCGATGCCTGGCAGCAGCTCTGGGAATTGGGCAACATGGTGTCCAACAGTCCTGATAGCTACTATCGCGCCCAGGGCCTGAATCCCGATGGCACGCGAAACCCAGCCTATCCAGTCCTGCTGGATGTCGACAACTTAATCGATTACATGATGATGGTCTTTTACGATGGCGACCGCGACGCCCCAATCTCCAACTTCCTGGGCAATACAAGGACGAACAACTGGTATGGCGTCCGCAACCGCAACGGTGAAGAAGGATTCCGGTTTTTTGTTCACGACGCCGAGCACATCATGTCGAGGGGCATGACAAGTAGAACCGGACCTTATCAGTGTGGCGACCAATTCCGCTACAGCAACCCGCAGTGGATACATCAGGAGCTGATGGCCCACCCGGAGTACTGTATGCGTTTCGCCGATCGGGCACACAAATACCTGTTCGATAACGGCCTGTTGACTTCGGGTGCGGCTATCGAGCGTTTCCGCGCCCGTGCCCAGCAAATCGATATGGCGATTATTGCCGAGTCGGCGCGTTGGGGCAGCTCCTCACTCACCAAGGATACTTGGCTCAGCGCGATCAATAATGAAATCAACAATTTCCTCCCTACCCGGGCACAGGTCATTGTCAGTCAACTCAGAAACACAAGACTGAGAAGCGGTGCTCTCGCTCCCTTGTATCCAAGCATTGCTGCGCCGGTGTTCAGCCAGCACGGTGGATTGGTTCCCAGCGGGTTTGCTTTGCAGATGCAGGCACCGGCAGGCACGATCTATTACACCCTTGACGGTTCCGACCCAAGCCGGTCACAAACAGCGCAGCAGGGCACGACACTCACCCTTATCTCTGAGAACGCCGCTAAGCGAGTCCTCGTGCCAACTGCCCCGATTGCCGACAACTGGAGAGGCGGCGGTGCCTTTGACGATTCAGCATGGATAAGCGGCATCGGCGGAGTCGGCTTCGAAGCAAGCTCAGGCTACGAAGCACTTATCAATATCGACCTGCGAGAACAAATGTACAACCGCAATGCAAGTTGTTACATACGTACTGCCTTTACTTTTACCAGCAGCCAGAGCCAGTTCAACTCGGTAATCCTGCGAATGCGGTATGATGACGCCTTCGTTGCGTATATCAATGGTATCGAGGTGGCCAGACGTAATTTTACCGGTGAGCCGAGCTGGGATTCCAGAGCCACTGCAAGTCATTCAGACTCCGCGGCTATTGTGTTCGAAGACATCGACATCTCCATTCACATTGGTGCCCTACGGCAGGGTGACAACATCCTTGCGATCCACGGGATGAATTCGTCGGCAAGCAATCCCGACTTTCTCATTTCTGTCGAGCTAACCGCCAGCACGGGTGGTTCGAGCGGTGGAGATGCACCGACCGCGGCAAAATATACCGGGCCTATCACGTTGACCAGGAGCACGCAGGTCAAGGCACGGGTGCTGAGCGGCAGCACCTGGAGCGCTCTTAATGAAGCAATCTTTGCGGTTGGACCTGTGGCGGAAAACCTGCGAATCACCGAGATTATGTACCATCCAGCAGATACCGATGACCCTAACGACCCGAATGAAGAGTTCATCGAGCTAAAAAATATCGGCAGCCAAACCATCA
>Ga0315289_10004035_pt1 | contig 22027 bp, 14 predicted proteins | sample YL17G11_40_MG_FD_203452 | JGI IMG/M metagenome (GOLD analysis project Ga0315289, IMG submission 203452) | Sediment microbial communities from Yellowstone Lake, YNP, Wyoming, USA - YL17G11_40 | ecosystem: Environmental > Aquatic > Freshwater > Lake > Sediment | place: USA: Wyoming | collected... | reverse complement strand
GCCGGTCTCCGGCCACTACGGTGCGATCGCCAGGGTCTTCGCCGCGAGCCGACGCAGGCGCCACAATGGTCTCGATCTCGTCCTCGGTGGCGCCGGGCGCGGCCGGCAGCGCCTCCCCGGCGGGCGGCGGAGGAACCGGAGCGAAGCTGACGATGGTTTCCTCTTCGTCTTCCCACTGGGGCTTCTCATCCGGCATGTCCGACCTCCTTCTCTCCGGCTAGCCTTGGCTCCGTGGGTCGTGGAAGATCACCTTGGCCTCTTCGCTGCCCAGGCCGATCCGGTCGCCGTCCTGAAGAACCTCGGGCGCCTCGATCCGGCGGTTGTTCACGTACGTGCCGTTGGGGCTGCGGTTGCTCAGCACGAACCGGCCGTTCGCATCCCGGCTGATCGCAGCGTGGTCCCGCGACATGCGCCGGTCGCCCTCGATGATGACGTCCTGCGTGCTGCCGCGCCCGATGCCGAGCGGGCGGTCCTCCGGAAACGCCGCCTGCTCCCCGCTGTGGGCTCCGGCCAGCACCTCGAGCCACGGCGCGCCGGGCGCGGGTGGCGTGATTGGGGGCGGGGCAGTCGGGTGTGCTGCTTCGGCCCCGGCCCCCTCCCGCGCCGTGCCGCCGCAGGCCGCGCAGTACAGATCCTCGCCCGCCGCCAGCGGCCTGCCGCAGTAGACGCAGGTTCTCGCGGCCGCCGCCGCGACCCCAGGCCGGGCGCGCCCGCGGCGGAGCATCATGTAGCCCGCGCCCGCCAGCGCTACCACTGCGGCCACCACCGCCACGGTGCCCCAGGGCGGTCCTTCGCCTTCTGCAGGACCTGGCTCCTGGGACGGCTTCGGCGGGCGCGCTGGCTCGACCGGCGCCGGCTTCACCGCCGCGCCCTGAACCTGGAATTCTCTGTCGCGGGCCATGACGGCGCCCTTGTGGCGCAACTCGACCTTCAACTTGTGCCCGCCCGGCCTCAGGCCCGGGGCGGGGAACTCCAGCGCGTACTGTGAGGACAGTTGCGTCAGCACGGTGGAGTAGAGCCTGGTCAGGTCGGTCGCTTGCCGGCCCGCGGAGAACCTGCCGCCGGTGAGTGTCGTGATTTGCCGCAGCGCGCGGTGGTCGATCTCGCTGCCAAACCCCAGCGCGTAGATGGGCACGTTGCGCCACTGGGCCTCCCGGGCGGCTTGGTCGAGGTTGATGCTCGAGCCGTCGTCCCGGCCGTCGGTCATGACCACGACCGCCGCGTGCGCGGTGGGGCGCTGGTCGCCCTTCTGAGCGGCGTAGAGGAAAGCCTCGTTTAGAACCGTCTTGGCGTCGGTCGCTTCCAGGCTCCGGAGCTGATCCTGAATCGCCTTGCGGTCCTCGGTGAACTCTCCCACCAGCCACTTGACCGAGTCCCCGAAGGCCAGCAGGGCACAGCGATCCTCGGCGCCGAGGCTGCCCACGAACCGCGCCGCCGCGCTCCGCGCCGCGTGGATTCGCTCGCCCTTCATGCTCTTGCTGACATCGATGGCCAGCACGACCGAGATGCCTTGTTGGGTGGTCCTCACCGGCCGCACGGTGAACCTTGCCACCGGCTGCCGGTCCAGGGTGACGACGAAGTTGCCGGCGCCCAGTCCGGGCACCGGCGCCCCGCGCTCGTTCACCACCGAGACCAGGGCCTCGAGCCGGCCGGTCTTGCCGATCTTGACCTCGGGAACCGTCACCTGATCCGATGCGGATTGAGCGCCGGCGCCCAGCGCGCCGCACAGCCCCAGCGCCGCCAGCGCCAGCCCGCGCCCCCCTGTCAGTAATGTCGTTCGTCCCCTCATGGCGCTACCCCCCCACTGGGGTTCACCAGCAGCCGCTTGGGGATCTTCACCACCGCACCGATCCTCATGCGCTCCAGCGCCTGCTGGTTCTCCGGAGAGAAGTTACGTATCTCTTCCAGGCGCCGGCGGGTCCCGCACAGCTTCCGCGCGATCCGCTCGGGACAATCGCCGGGCTGGATGACGTACGCGATGTAGTCGTCCTTGACCACCAGTGCACCGCTGCCGACGGCCTTGCCCGCCGCCGCCGAGGCGATCGCGCCCAGGAACTGCCTGGCCTCGGGCACCGGCACGCTGCCCTGCAACTGGAGGCTCCCGTCCGCAGCCGCGACCACCTGGACCTGGGACGTCGCCAGCGCGGCCACCAGGTCGCTGCCCTTGCCGCTCGCGAGGTGAGGACCGAGCGCCGCGGGCAACGCTTTCAGCGTCCCCTCGAGCGACGAGGCCACTTGGCTGGCCGGCGGCGCGGCAGGTGCGACCGGTCGCGGTTGGGGGGCGCCCACTCTGCCGGCCACCACCCCGATCAACAAACCTCCCAACACCGCCACCAGGCCGAACACTTTGCGCCGGCGCCGGGCGGCCCTTTCCTGCTGCTGGCGGCGCCGCAGCAACTCCTCCGCTTTCTCCAGGCCCCGCCGGGCCTTCTCGTGGACCTCGCTGCCCTCTCGCGCCGCCTCGAGCGCGCGCCGGAACGCCGCGATCGCTTCCGCGTACTCCTCGCGCTGGCCATGCAGCTTGCCCAGGACCAGGAAGGTCTGGGCGTGCCGCGGATCCAGCGTCGCGGCCACGCGCAGCTTGTCCACGGCCTCGTCGATCTTCCCTTCGTCCCGGGCCAGCGCCAGCGCCTCGTTGTAGTAAGCCAGCGCCTGGCTGTCAAACGTGGCCAGCAGCGCCAGGTCGCTGCCGCACACCGTGCACTCGCCGCCCGCCTTCTCCTGCGGGGCGTTGCAGACCGGGCAAGTCAGGGCGGTGGCCATCCTCGCTCCCTCCTCCTAAGGCTGCGGGCCTTCCGCCGTGATGGTGTGGAACCACGACTCCGGTTCCCGGGTCAGCGCCTCGCGCAGCTCCGCGGCCGTCTGGTGCCGCCGCGCCGGGTCCTTCTCCAGCGCCCGCAGGATCGCGTCGTTCAGGTACTCCGGGATTCGGGGGTTCAGCGACCGCGGTTCCGCGGGTTGCTGGTGGGTGATCTGGTCCACCAGCACCCGCTGGCTGGTGGCCCAGAACGGCAGGCGCCCGGTCAGCAGTTCATACAGCATCACGCCGACCGAGTAGATGTCGGCGCGATGGTCGGCGCGCCCCTCCAGTACCTCCTTGGCCATGTAGGGCAGCGTGCCGGTTACGTGGGTCACCTGATCCCGGCCCCGCAGCGAAACCGCGATCTGGAAGTCCGTGATCTTGGCGGTTTGCCACTCGGCATCGATCAGCACGTTGCTGGGTTTCAGGTTGCGATGGATGATGTGACGCTGCTGCAGGGCCTCCAGACCCTCGCACACCTGCACCGCCAGCGCCAGCACGCGGTCGATGGGCGCGGGCTGGCGTTCCGCGCCCGTCCCCAGCAAGTCGCGCAGGGTTCGGGTTCCCGCGTACTCGGTGGCCAGCCAGTAACCTTTCGCCGCCTGCCCGAAATCGCAAACCCGCACCACGTGCGGGTGGTCCAGCCCTAAGGGCAGAAGACAGGACAGGAACGCGCTCCTGGCCCGCTCGTCGTCTCTGGTGAAGACGGTCACCAGCACCCGGGCGTCGGTGGCTGGATCACGCCCCAGCAGCACCTCGTAGTAGCGGGCGCTCTCCACTGGCTCGAGCACTTCGTACGGGCCGCAGAGTTCCTTGGGCGGCTCCGGAGGCGGCGGCGCTTCCTCGACTTCCACGACGGCAGAGGGCGCCGCCGCTGTTTCCACCGCCTCTTCTTCCACCATGGGGACCGGCGCGGCTTCCTCCGCGGGCGGTGCGGCGACGAGCTCGGCCTCGACCACTGCTTCCTCGGCGGGCTCCGGCGCGGCTTCCACCACCACGGGCTCTTCCTCCCGCAATACCCAATCGCGGCAGATCAGCGTCGAGGGCTCCGCCTGTTCCGGCTCCTGCCACTTCAGCGTGAGGTAGGGAACGCCCGTCTCGTAATCTACTTCCAGCGAGACCTCAATCCGGTCACCCGGCGCCAGTCCCGGCGGCGCCGGAACCGACATCACGGCCTGAACGTCCCTCCCGTCCCATCTCAGCAGGAGCGTGAATTCCAGGTTCTCGGGCGTCGGCGAGTCCAGATAGAAGGCGCACGTGCTGAGGCAGGGGCCTTCCGCCTCGGCCGGCGTCGCCAGGTGCAGAACGCCCGCGGGCCCTACACGCACGAACGCAGCCGTCACGAACCGCCGCCGCACCTGGATCACCGGAACTTCTTCCCACACCAGCCGCAATTCCGGCGCCGGCGGTGGCGGTCCTTCCACCGGCGCGGGCTCCGCTTCCGCTGGAGCGGCTTCTTCGACGACCGGCTCCACCGGGGGTAGCTCCTCGACTTCGAGCGCCGGCGCCTCGGCGACCACCGGCTCCTCGACCTCCGGGGCGGGTTCGACTACCTCGGGTGCGGGCTCCTCGACCGCCTCGGGTGCGGGTTCCTCGACCGCCTCGGGTGCGGGCTCCTCGACCGCCTCGGGTGCGGGCTCCTCGACCGCCTCGGGTGCGGGCTCGACCGCCTCGGGTGCGGGCTCCTCGACCGCCTCGGGTGCGGGCTCCTCGACCACCTCGGGTGCTTCGGCTACCGGCGGCGTGGTCGGGATCTCGTCCTCGCCGACCTGCTCCGCTTCGGCTTCGGGGATCGGAGCGGCCTCCGCGGGCGCCGCTTCGGCGGCGACCACCGCCATGGCCCCTGCCGGGAGCACCTGGACCGCCAGGCTGCCCGTCAGCCAGGCCGCCCCCAGGGCCACGCCCTCGAGCGGGTCGGCGCCCCGCACCCGCTTCTCGGGGCCGAACAGGACCTCGACCGCCGCGCGCACGTACGGGACCAAGGTCGAGCCGCCCGTCGTGATCACCGCGTCGATCTGCTCGGGCGCCAGGCCCGCCTCGTAGACTACCTGCCGGGTCAAAGCCACGGTGGCTGCGACCTTGTGCTCGATCATCCGCTCGAACTCTTCGCGCCCCAGGTCCACTTCGACGTCGATCGAGGCGCCGCCCGCCGACCGCAAGCCGCCCATGATCACGATGTCGGAGACGCGGCGGGCGCCCAGCGAGATCTTGGCGTGCTCGGCCTGCTTGCGCAACTCCGCCATGAAGCGCAAGTTGCCGGCGGGATCCACCTGGTGCTGCTGCTGGATCAGGACGGTGACGTAGTCCACGATCTGCTGATCGAACGCCGTGCCGCCCACGCCCTCCAGCGTGGCCGCCCGAACGACGCTCAGACCGGCTCCTTCTCGCACCAGCACGGTGACCGAGCAGGTGGCGCCGCCCAGCTCATACACCACCAGGAACTGCCGCTGCGGAGCGGGCTCGCGGTAGCCCGCCGCGAGCGCCGCGGCCAGCGAGGACTCGACCGGCGTGACCGCAAGCTGAACTTGTTCGCCCGCGGCGCGGAGGCGCTCCCGGGCGGCTTCGTCCCAGGTTGGAGGAACGGCCACAAAAGCCCGCGACACCGGCTCGTTCAGACGCTCCTCGGCGTCGGCCTTCAGGCGCCCCAGCAGGTATGCGGCCAGCTTCTGGGGTTCGAAGGACGATCCGTTCACCAGAACCGGCTCGCCGGCTCCCAGCCGCGCCACCAGGTCCGTCACGCCTCGGCCCGGGTTCAGCGCGGCCCACGCCGCCGCGACGCTGCCCACCAGGATCTGCCCGTCGGTATGCACCGCCAGTACGGTCGGTGTGACGCGCTCGGCATGGCTATTGGGGAGGATCTGAGGGCCTTCCGCCCCGCCCCGCCACGCCGTCCGCGAGTTGGTGTGACCCAGATCGATGCCGATTTCCCGTGCCACGGACCCCTCCTTCGCCCCGGCCCCCTGACTACTCCTCGGCCTGGGGCTTCACTCCCGCCATCCTCTTCATCAGCGCTTCGATCTGTTGCTGCTTCCAGAAGTACAAGACCGTCAGGATCAGGGTGATGCCGATGAAGATCAGGAAGATCTTGTTGCTCCGCGCCTGCGAGACGCCGTCCCCCACCATCGACAGCACCAGCATGCCGGGGAACCTTCCGGCGATGGTCGCCAGCATCAACTGCCAGATCGGGATCTTCGTCAGCCCGCCGATGAAGCACACCAGGTCGTCCGGCAACCCCGGCAGCAGCATGATGATGAAGAAGGTCAGCAACCCGTGCGAGCGCACCGCCTGCTTGGATTTCCCGTAGATGCCCCCGCTCGGGCTCTGCTCCTTCAGGAACAGTCCCTCGAAGTCCTTCATCGCCTCCGGCCCGTTCAGCTTCTCGACAAACCCCCGGCCGAACTTCCGCGACAGCACGAACACCAGGAAGGAGCCCAGGGTCAGGCCGATCATCGTGTAGATGATCCCGCGCTCCCAGCCGAACACGTAGCCCCCGGCGAAGCCGGTGGCCTGGCCCGGTATCGGCGCCACCACCACCTGCACGACCTGGAGGCCCATGAACACCGCCGGGGCGGCCACTCCGAAGTCGAGGATGTACTCCTTGGCGGCGTCGGCGTTCTGCTTGCTCAGCAGCACCTTCGGGCTGAACGGCCGGTAGAAGGAACCGACCCAGGTCAGCAGCACCCACAGCCCGATGAGAACGAAGATCACATTGCACAGTTTGCGATGTTTTTTGTAGACGACCCCCAGGCGGGACCAGAAGCCCGCGGGTTTCACGTTGGCGTATTTACGTCGGCGTGCCATCGATTTGACTCCTCCCTTCACCCGGCTACGGCACCCAGACGGGCCGCAGGCGCTGCTCGTTGGGATCGAATTCGGCCACCACTGACCAGGAACGGTTCAGCGGCGGCACGGCGAAGGTGATCGAGAAGTTGCGCTTCTCCTTGGGGGGCACCTGCGGGAAATACTGGTAGCCGAAATAGTTGCGCCCCACCGTCGAACCCTGGTGGAAGCCGTCTGACTTCACGAAGCCGCTCCACACCCCGATGTCCCGCGTCTTCCAGGTGTTGTTGACCGCCACGCCCGTCACGGCGGCGTTCGGGCGCTCCATCTTCAGGGCGTACTCCTGGATGGCCGCGCTGTCGTAGTAGCGGTCCCGATGCTCCGGCCGCATGGCCTCCCGCCCCCGCTGTTGCTGTCGCTGCATATACATGACCACCGCGATGATCCCCACGACCACCACGCCGATCAAGACCCACACGACTTTCTTTGACATGCTAGATCCTCCTTACCTTCGCTCCACCCGCTAACCTTGAATTCCTCACCGCTGCCCGGGCTCCGCTCAGCGGCGGGGCGGCTCCGGTTTGTTGCCTCGGTTGATGTGATTGTCCTTGCAGTAACTGTCGATGACCGCGACCGCCGTCCCGTGCCGCAGTCCGGCCTGCTTGCCCGGTTCCGGAGTGGTGATGAAGCGCAGTACGCTCTCGGCTTCCTTGTCCTCCAGCCACCGGTCGTCTGTGTTGGTCCGCAGCAGGCTGCGCAGCCGGTCGATCAGCTCCCGCTCTTTGACCGCCGTCCGGCGCCTGGTGAACTCGTTTTCCAGGATCTCGACGGCGTCTTTCTCCTCAAAGCTGAAGCCCGCCACTTTAAGTTCCTGGTCGCCTTGCGTGGGGAAAGTGAAACCCTCGAGCACCGCGGGGTAGGGGGCACGCGCCTTGATCTCCCCCACGGCGGTCATGGTCTGCCGCGGGACATCCTTCTCCTCCTGGATGGTCAGGTAGCCGTCGGCGAGCGCTGTCCGCGCCGCGCCCGCGGCTGCCTCCTGGGCCAGCGACTCCAGACTCTTGACCGCGGCGCGCAGCTCCTCGGCCTCCCGCTGGACCACCGCGGCCGGCGGGCTCAAGGCGGTCTTCTTGTATCCCGGGTCCTTGAACCACACGGTGGCGAACCAGATGGCGGCCACCACCACCACCCCGCCACCGACTATCAATATCAGCTTCTTCATCTTGCCTCCTTACTCATCCAAAGCCATTGCCTGCGGTAAAACTATCACGCCGTCGCTTCACTGGGCGGCGGCGGAGCACCTCTCGATAACCGTCATCACTCGATCCCTGCGCCACAGCGCCCCCGGCGCCCGGGTATTCGACCTGCGGAACAGAGCATTCAGAGCGTCCTGCTCCGCCAAGGTGTAGTTGAGCACCCCCAGGCGGTCCGCCACGCTGAAGGAACCGTCCTGGCTGGCCTCGCGCACCGCCTCGCAGATGCGGTCGGGCAACTCCTGCTGGAAGGTCCTGAGCTCCCTCTGAAGGATCGTCTCCGAGGGGTGCAGCCGGACATGGACGTATTCGGGCGGGCGCAACTGCCAGATGAAGTAGGCCACGTAGAGCACCGCGACCGTGGCCGCCGCGCCGATCAGCCAGCGCCCGATCAGCAGGTGGGCGGGCGGGCCAGCCGGCGCTGGCGCTGCTGGCGCGGGCGGCGGCGTGGGCTGCGGGGCTGGTTGCACTGCGGGCGCCGGTGGCGCTGGCGCCTCCCGCCGGGCCTCCCGGACCGTCGCGTCGGGCTCGGCTTCCGCCTGGGCCGCCGGCGGCGGACTTGGCGGGGGTGGGGGTGGCGGTGGGGGCGGCGGAACGGTTCGCTCCTGCGGCGGAGGCTGCGGCGCCGGCGGCGGCTGGGGTTCCGGCGCCGGCGCAGGCGCGGGCTGAGGCGCCGGCTGCGGCATCGGCGTCGGCTCGGGCCGCACTTCCGCCACCGGCGGCGGCGCAGCCGCACCGGCCACCACCACGATCGCGGCGGGATCCGCCGGCTGAACGTTGACTTCCAGCGCCCCAGTCATCCAGGCCGCACCCAGCGCTGGGGCCTCCAGCGGATTCACGTTCTCGACCACCTTCTTGACCCCTACAAAACTCTCGACCGCGCTCCGCACCGCCGGAATCGAGGTCGAGCCGCCCACCAGGATGACCGAGTCGATCTGCTCGAGCGCTACTCCAGCCTCCCCCACCACGCTCAGTGTGGCCAGCAGCGTGGACCGGACCGGGTCCTCGAGCATCCGCTCGAACTCTTCCCGCTCGATCTCGACGTCCACGTCCAGCGGGCTGCCGGCCGGCGTGCGCAGCATGCCCGCAATCCGCACGTCGGTGGCGCGGTGCGCCCCCAGCAGGATCTTGGCCTGCTCGGCCTGCTTGCGCAGCTCCGCCATGAAACGCCCGTAGACTCGGGGGTCCACCTGGTGCTGTTGTTCGACCAGCACCGTCACGTAGTCCACGATGAGCTGGTCGAAGGCCGCCCCGCCCACTCCGGCCAGCGTGGCCGTCTTGCGCACCACCAGCGAGGGCCCGCCCAGCGCCAGCAGCGTCACCGAGAAGTTCGTGCCCCCCAGGTCGTAGACCAGGATGTACCGCAGCCGGTCGGAGGGCGCCCGGAAACCCGCCGCCAGCGCCGCCGCCACGGAGGACTCGACCGGGGTCACGGAGAGACCCGCCTCACTGCCCGCGTCGCACAGCCGCTTCCGGGCCGCGGCGTTCCAGGTCGGGGGAACGGTGACGTAGGCCTGCGTGACCGTGTCGTTCAGGCGGGCTTCCGCATCCGCCTTCAGCTTCCTGAGGAAAAACGCCATCAGCGACTCGGGGCGGTAGGACTGCCCCTCGAGGGTTGCCAGTTGGCCGGTGGCCAGCCGCGCCACCAGGTCCCACACCACGCGCTCCGGGCTGGCCGCCAGGACTCCCGCCGCGCCCCGCCCGCTCAGGAACTGGCCGCTGGGATGCTGCGCCAGCAGGGTGGGCATGAACCGCTCGTTGTCGCTGTTGGGGAGGATCTGGGGACCTTCCGCCCCGCTTAGCCAGGCTATTCGGGAGTTGGTCTGCCCGAGGTCGATTCCAATTGCTCGCGGCACGGTGCCCTCCTCACTGTAACGGCAGATCCGGCGTCCAGCCGGGCCCATGCCTCCAACCGCCTGATCCCCGCCAACACACTGTCAAGGAAAGGTAGTCTTAAAATCTATCACCCTGCTTGCCGTTTGGCAATCTTTAACCTTTCCCGGAGTCGTGTGGCCTCGGCGTTGCCCGGATCGTATCTCAGGCTCTCTTCGATGTTGCCCTCACAGTCCCTGAAGCAGAGCTTCAGATCGCCCTTGGTCCGCGCGTTGCGCGCGGCCTCCAGGGATCCCCTCGCGGAGCGGATGTAGTGCTCGGAAAGCTGTTTGCGGATGGCCGTATTCCCCGGACAGCACTCCAGCCCCTTCTTCAGCAGGCTGATCGCGGCTTCTTCCTGGCCCGGCGCAGCCAGTTGCCTGGCCCGCCTCTGGTACATCCCGGAGAGATCCTCCCGGGCCACGTCGATGAACTCCCGGTAGAGGGCGATGACCTCCTCCAGGGCGTCCCTCTCGTAAGCCTCTTGCACCTTGCGCCAGGCCTCGACCATCTTGGGCGGCATGCCGCCGGGGTGGTCCGCGACCCGCGCTTCGCGCTCGAAGCACGTCCCCACCATGGTGGTGGCGTAGAGCGCTGCGCCCCGGGCCACGGCGTCCTCTGGCAGGTCCACGATGCCGTTCGGGCACAGCCCCTCCAGCCGCCGGCGGATCAGCGGAATCTTGGTCGAGCCCCCCAGCAGCAGGATGCGGTCCATCTCCGCCATCGCCAGGCCCTCTTCCCTGACCGTCTGCTCGGCCATTTCCAGGGTCCGGCTCACCGTCGGCTCGATCAGGCGCTCGAAGTCGGCCCGCCTCAGGGAGAATCGGAGCCCGCCGGGGGCGTCCGGCCAGAAGTCTTCCCTGGCCACCTCCTCGCGCTCGGAGAGGAGCCGCTTGCACTTCTCGGCCGCTTTCATCAGCGGCTCGAACGCCCGCCAGTCCGCGCCCGCGCGCGCCAGCCGGTCCGCGATCAGGCAGTCGAAGTCGTCTCCGCCCAGGTGAACATCCCCGTTGTGTTGCTTGGGCTCGGTCCCCTCGAGAATGGTGGCGAAGAACACGCTCCGGCCCAGCCCATAGAGCAGCCACTTGCCGCGCTGCTTGGTCCGGACGGCGTAGTCCAGAGCGGCCGCCTTGGAATCATCCACCAGGGCCACGGCGCCGAAGCCCGCCGCCTCGGCCCAGTGCTTGGTGGCGGCTCTCTGCCGGTCGGTGAAACAGGGAGGGATGGAGACCACCAGCCCGCGGATGATCGCTTTCAGCTCGGTTTCCGCGTCGTGTTTCACCTGGCGCAGAAACGCCGTGAGGACGTCGTCGGTGCGGCTTTCCCGCCCCCGCACATCGACCACCTTCTCCATGCCCGTGTAGCGCTTGATCGACTCCCGCCGCCACGGGCAACTGTCCCCGCCGGAGCTGCGGTGCGAGATCAACTGTGGGGTGGGGGCGGTCAAAAGGGGCTGGTACTGACTCCCTTCGACCGCCATGACCCGGCACACGCCGCCCCCGAAATCCAGGCCGATCCCCCGCGCGGTGCGCTCAGACATAGATAGAGGCGCGCACCTCGCCTACAGGCCGACCCGGGTCGGGTCGAATCCGCACACCGAGCCGTCTTTCAGCTTGTTCGGGCACCTTGGCCGCGAGGGCGTCGGACGCGGCCGCATCTGATGGCACTTGGTGCACTCCACCTTGTTCTCGTCGCCCAACCCGCCGATGATCTGCTGCACCAGTTCGCCGATCCGGTTGCGCAGGCTGACCATGGCGGACCCGCTCTGCTCCTCGCCCCGCCGCACGCGCTGCTTGTACTCGCCCAGCAGGTTGCCCAGTTGCTGGCTCAGGTCCAGCCGGCCCATCCGCGCCCGGTACACCAGCTCGGCCTCGACCAGATCCAGGAAGTGGCCGCAGGCGGTCTCCACGGTGCGCTTCAGCTCCTCGGCGGTCCGCCGCCCGGTGGCCTCGTCGTTCATGTCCAGGGCGCGCCGGCCCCGCTCCGCCAGGGAGCGCAACTGGCTCAGGTGAGACTCCTGGGTCGTCCAGGCGTACTCATGGATGGCCACCTGCGCGAAGTTGACCCAGAAGTTGAGCTCCCGCTTCCACTCGGGCTCGGCGGCCCCGCCGGCGCCCGCGCCCGCGCCGCCGATCACCTCGCCGCACTGCTCGCACACATCGGCGCCGTGGCGGTTCTGGTGGTTGCACCGCGGGCAGGCCGCGCTAGCCGGACCGGTCTCGGCGGTGCTGCCGGCCGGCCGCGGGCCAGCCTCCCAGGGTCGCAGCACCTGGCCGAATTGCAGCCACGCCAAAGGCCCCTTGCCCTTCACCACGATTTCCAGGGTGCCGTTTTTATCGATCTTGAAGCCGATGTCCAGCGGCGTGCCTTTGGGCACCCGCTGGTCCTCGGCAATCGGGCCGCGCTCCGGCAGCACGATCTCCGCCTGCAACTCGTTCCGGCTGGCCACCTCCTCGAACCCCTGGTAGACGGGAATGATGATGCGCTCCTGCCCGTCGGCCACGGTCCTGAATTCTTGGAAGATGGGCTCGGAGGTGGGGTAGCGCGTGCTCTTGGGCACGATGATGTGGAACTTGCCGCCCTCGATCTCGATGCCGTAGGGCTTGGCCGTCACCCCTTCGGGCTCGACCACCAGCGGCTTGTTGACCTCCGGGCAGACCACCTCGCCTTTGGGGTGCAGCCCCCCGCAATGCGGGCACTTCACCTGCGCCTCGAGGTCGGAGATGTCCGCGCCGCACTTGGGGCCCGCGCACGTCTTAGCGTCCGGCTCGTTCTCGCTCTGGCACTCTTTCCTCGGGCAGACCTTCTTCTCGGTCCGGGACGCCAGGATGGCGGCGCCCAGCGCCACGCACTCCATGGGGTCCACGTAGGCCTTGATCTTCTCCTCGCCGAATTTCGCGGCCAGCAGCCGCCGCACCATGGGCAGCGCGGTCGAGCCGCCCACCAGCAGCACGTTGTCGATGTCCTCCGGGGTCAGCCCCGGCCCGGCCATGGCCGTCTCCATCAGCGCCACGCTGCCCTCGATGTCCTTGCGGATCCACGATTCGAAGTCGCTGCGCTGCACCTGGACGTCCACGTCCACCTTGCCCTTGAGCATCCCGTAGAGCACGATGTCGGCCGTCGGCGACGCCCCCAGTTGCTTCTTGGCTTCCTCCGCCGCCCGCCTCACCCGCCACAGGAACTCGGCGTCGGCGCGCAACTGCGGCCCGATGCCCGGCTGCTTCCGCTCCATCTGCGAGATCACGTAGTCCATAATCATGGCGTCGAAGCGGTCTCCGCCGAGCCAGTTGTCACCTTCGATGTGCTCGACCAGCGGGATGCCCTCGGAGATCGAGATGATCGAGATGTCGAAGGTCCCTCCTCCCAGGTCGTAGACGATGATGGTCTTGGCCGAATTCCGGTCCAGCGTCAGGCCGAAGGCGTACGCCGCCGCGGTGGGCTCGTCGATGATGCGCTTCACCTTGAAGCCCGCCAGGTTGCCGGCTTGCCGGGTGGCTTCCCGCTGGTTGTCGTCGAAGTAGGCGGGTACGGTGATCACGGCATGCGTAACTGACTCGCTGAAGGCCGCCTCGGCGTCCGCCTTGATCTTCGCCAGAATCAGCGCGGAGATCTCGATCGGGGAGTAGGACTTCTCGCCGAGTTGCACGTAGGCCTGGTCCCGGTTCTCGTCCGGCCGCAGCACGCGGTAGGAGACGTGCTGCCGGACTCTCTCCACCTCGGGGTCGGTGTAGCGCCGTCCCATCAGCCGCTTGATCGAGAAGATGGCGTTGACCGGGTCGGCCTGCGCCCGGTTGATGGCGTGGTGCCCCACCAGGATCGTGCCATCGCGGTGGTCCCGCACCACCACCGAGGGGGTGAGGCGGTACCGCTCCTGGGTGGGGATGACGTCCGGCTTCCCTGCGCCCAGCACGATGGCCCCCACCGAGTTCGTCGTCCCTAAATCGATTCCGATCGACTGTCCCATCTTTCTGTTCTCCTCACTCCGCGATGATCACTTGCGCGGGGCGCAATAATTCCCCGCGCCACAAGTGCCCCGGCTCCGGCACCTCCACGATGGTGCCCGCTTCCACGCCCGGGCAGGGCCTGGCTCCCCGGATCTCATCCCGCTCCGCGGACGCCCGCCCGGAGGGCACGTAGCGGGTGACGCCGTAACCCTCCAGCACCCGGTCGATGGCGCTCTGGATCAGCTCCACCCGCCGCAGCCACTTGGCCGCCTCGTCCTTCACTTCTTGAGGGACGCTTTCGGCTTCCGCCTGCCGCGCCCGCTCCACCTGCACCAGTCTTTCGCACCGCTCCCGCAGCACTTGCAGCAGTTTGCGCAGGAAGTCGCACTGCCTTCTCAGGTCCCCTTCATGGGTCACGCTGCGTTCCATCAGGTGCTGCTTGAGCTGGTAGGTCCGCTGCATGACGCCGAGCAGCACTCCCGGCCCCGCCTGGATCTGGCCCGGCAGCTCCTCGGGCGCCTCGCTGATCTGGAATTCCTCTGCTACGGGCTTTCTTTCGTCCCTCACAGGCCTCCTCACTTCTCGAATGAGACTTCCGACGCCGGGACGTACGCCTCGTCGTAGCGGTTGCTGTGGGTGATGGTCATGGAGCGGAACTCCAGGGGCGCTGTCAGGTCCTGCTCGCCGGCCCCCACCGCCAGCAGGCCGTCCACCGCCAGCTCCGGCAGCGGCACCTCCTGGTCCCCTTCCCAGGCCGGCTCCGGGAGCGCCTCGCCGGCCGGGCGGTCGTCCCCCACCCAGTAGAAGTAGATGTCCTCCGCCAGGCGGCGATCCACCTTGGTCAGCCGGTCATAGGCGTCCTGAAGGGCCGGCCGGTTCTTGCACTTGATCTGCAACTGCCCGTAAGCGCGCGTGAAATCGGCGCGCCGCGAGGCCGGCGAAACCTGCACCGGCTTGCCCTGCGCCTTGGCCTCCTGGTTGAACCGCTGGTAGGCGTCTTCCCGGGTGTCCAGCGGATCCTTCATCTGGTGCCTTCCTCCCTTAGCGCCGTGGCGCTCCTGTCAGTATCCCCGCCGCTGGCGCCTGACGGCCATGGCCTGGTCCAGCAGTTCCTTGGCCCGCGCGTTCTGCGGGCTGTGCTTGAGGGCCTTCTCCAGATCCTCGACCGCTCGACTCAGCCCCGCGTCGTCCTTGCTCTTGTTGAACTGGTGCAGGCCCCGGTCGGCGTACAGCACCGAGACGGTCACCGACATCCTCTCCCGCTTCTCGATGCCGATGGCGAACTCCAGCAGGTTGATCCCGTGCGTGAGCAGCTCAATCGCCTTGACGTATTGCTCGGCATGGCCGCGGGCGCTGCCGCGCGCGTAGAACTCGTTGCCGCCGCGGATGCCCAGGTTCTCGACCCGCTCGCCCAATTGCTCAGCGAGCTCCTTGCTGGCGCCCCGGTAGGGGTGGCCCTTCTTCCAGGCCTCCAGCGCGGCCTTGACTGCCGCCACGTAGGCCTCGATCCTCTTGTTGTCCGGCTCGGGAGGCAACTCGGGGATGCCCGTCGCCAACTGCTTGCCGCGTTCCAGGCAGGCCAGCAGCATCACGGAGCCGCCTTCGGCCGGCGCGTCCTTGGCCTTGCCCGGCAACAGCTTGCCGAGCGCCGCCACGGCTTCATCCGGCCGTCCGTGCACCAACATGGCCAGCGCCGGGGCGTAGGGCGACAGGCACAGGCGCAGCACATCGGCGTTGCTCTTCAGGAACGGCGGCGCCCCGTCCCGGAACACCTCCTTGGCGCGCGCGCTGAGCGAGCCTCCGTTGGGCAACTGGGCGGCTTGGGCGAGCAGCTTCTGTGCCCCGGCTTCCGCGCCCGCCTGCTTCAAGAAGATCGGACCGGACACGGGCACCGCGTGCGCCGGGCGGTAGTTCGGAAGCGGCTGGCGGCAGCCGGGGCCCTCGCAGGCCGGACGGCCGTGCTCGTCCGGGAGCGCCGTCGTCAGGCACTTGCAGGCCGGGCACTGGATCTTCCTCAGCTCACTGAGAACGCAGGCGGTGAGCTGCTCCACCCAGTAGGCCATCTCCAGCTTCAGCCGCCGCGCGGCTTCCTTCTTGGTCCCGGTGGTCTCGCTGGCGGCGCCGTAGTGCCGGAACTTCTTCCCCAGATCGCCCGCCCAGTTGCAGCGCAACGCCGCCAGCACCTCCTCGGTGACCGGGTAGATGGCCCGCCGCTGCCTGGCCCAGTCCGCCCAGAAGCTATCGCTGTAGCGGACCAGCACCCAGCAGGCGATGGCCTTGTGCCACAGCGACTCCGCCTCCGGACCCCGGCCCTCGTCCTCCAGGGCCAGCGCCCAGTAGTAGTAGAGCAGTGCCAGGCTGTGCGCCACCTGCCCGTTATCCGGGCGCTGCCGCTGCGCCTTCTCCCAGGCCTCGGCTGCCTCCTGGCGCTTGCCCGCCTTCAGCAGCGCCACCGGCAGCACGTTCTCGATGCTCGCCAGCAGGGCCTGCACCGCGCGGTTCGCCGGGTCCAGCTTCAGCACCTCGCCCAGCGCGCTGCCCGCCGCCGCCCAGTCCTTGGCATTGATGCTGCGCACCGCCAGCCGGTGCAGCAGGGTAACGGCGGACTGGCGCGCCGCCTGGTCGCCGGGGTTCTTCTCGAGGATCTCGAGCCAGGCCGCGACGGCTTCCTCGAGCTTCCCCTGCCGCGCGCAGGCCAGCGCCAGCGTGGGCTTGAGTTCCGGGCCGGCGTCCGCCCGCAGGACCTGCTCGGCCTCCTGGGCCCGGCCTGCGTTCAACAGGCAGGCCGCCAGGAACCGCGCCCGCTCCGCCGCCCCGCCGCTCTTACCGCTCACTGCCGCCGTGCTCATCTGCCTCGCTTCTCTGGCCGGATGCGCTCCGGAATCCTCTCCGCCTATGGGAATCTCACCGGCGCCGCTTTTCTTTCCCTCAACTTCCCACGCTCTGACGATTTTACCGGATTGCAGCCACGCCAAAGGCCCCCTGCCGCGGACCACGATTTCCAGCGCCCCGTTTTCATCGATCCAGAACCCGATGTCGATCGGCGTGCCTTTGGGAACGCGCTTGTCCGCGGGGATCTCGATCACGACTTCCGCCTCCAAGACGTTCCGGCTGGCTACCTCGTCGAAGCCCTGGTAGATGGGGATGACGATCCGCTCCTGGCCATCCACCTCGGTCTTGAACTGCAGGAAAATCGGGTCCTGCGTTGGGTAGCGCGTGCTCTTGGGCACGATGATGTGGAACCAGCCGCCCTCGATCTCGATGCCGTACGGCTTGGCCGTGACGCCGCCGGCGGCTGCCGGTTCCATCCCAGGGGCCAAGACCGCCGCGCCCAGCGCCACGCACTCCATGGGGTCCAGGTGGGCCTTGATCTTCTCCTCGCCGAACTTGGCGGCCAGCAGCCGCCGCACCATGGGCAGCGCGGTCGAGCCGCCCACCAGCAGGACGGCGTCAATGTCCTCGGGCGTCAAACCTGGCCCCTCGATGGCCTTGTCCACCAGCGCGATGCTGCGCTCGATGTCACCGCGGATCCAGCTCTCGAAGTCGCTCCGCTCGAGCTGGACGTTCACGTCCACGGTCCCGCCGAGCGTTCCGAAAAGCACGACGTCGGCCGTCGGCGACTCGCCCAGTTGCCGTTTGGCTTCCTCCGCCGCCCGCTTCAGCCGCCACATGAATTCGGCGTTGCCCCATAGCTTCCGCCCGATGCCCGGCTGCTTCCGCTCCATCTGCGAGATCACGTAGTCCATGATCATGGCGTCGAAGCGGTCTCCGCCGATCCAGTTGTCACCTTCGATGTGCTCGACCACCGGGATGCCCGCGGAGATCGAGAGGATCGAGATGTCGAAGGTCCCGCCCCCCAGGTCGTAGACGATGATGGTCTTGGCCGGATCGCGCTCCAGCGTCAGGCCGAAGGCGTAGGCCGCGGCCACCGGCTCGTCGATGACCCGCAGTACCTGGAAGCCCGCCATGTTGCCGGCCTGCCGCATGGCTTCCCGCTGGCTGTCGTCAAAGTACGCGGGCACGGTGAGGGCGGCGTGGCTAACCGGCTGGCTGAGGGCCGCTTCGGCGTCCGCCTTGATCTTCGCCAGGATCAGGGCCGAGACCTCGAGCGGCGAGTAGAACTTGTCCCCGAGTCGCACGTAGGCCTGATCGCGGCCGTCGGGTGGCCGCACGATGCGGTACGTAACGTACTGCCGGACCTTCTCCACCTCGGGGTCGGTGTAGCGCCGTCCCATCAGCCGCTTGATCGAGAAGATGGTGTTGACCGGATCGTCCGGCGCGCGGTCGAGGGCGGCTTGCCCCACCAGGATCGTGCCGTCGCGGCCGTTAGGCGCCACTACCGAGGGGGTGACGGGGTGGCGCTCCTGACTGGGGATGATCTCAGGCTTCTCCCCGCCGAGCACGACGGCCGCCCTCGTGTTCGTGTAGCCGAAATCGATCCCGATGCTAAGGCCCATGGTCTTCTGTCAACCGCGCCCCAACGGGCCGCCGGTCTGGTCGCACACCTCCGCCCACGGCCTGTGCAACGCCCCGCAGTGCGGACACTTTCGCAGCCAGTCGTCGCACACCACGCCTGCCGAGCGCGCCGCCACCGCTGCGGCGCCTAGCGCGTTGCAGAGCATGGGGTCCACGTCGGCCTTGATCTTCTCCTCGCCGAACTTCTCCACCAGCAGCCGCCGCACGAGCGGCAGGCAGGAAGGTCCGCCTACCAGGAGAACCGCCTCGATCTCGCCTGCCCCCGGCCACCCCAGCTTGAGGGCTTGGTCCACCAGGGTCATCGTGCGGGCGATGTAAGGATGGATCCACGCCTCGCACTCCTCCCGCTGGATCTCCTCATCCACGTCCAGTTCCCCCCGCAAAGCCCCAACCACCAGCACGTCGGCTGAGGGCATCCACGACGGCAGCTTCTTCGCCCGCTCCGCCTCCACTTTGAGCTTCCACATCGATCGAGGGTCGGCCCGCAGTCGCTCCCCGACGCCTGGCTGCCAGGTCCTCAGACCGGCCATCACTTGGTCCACGATCACTTGGTCGAACGCCTCTCCCCCCAGCCACAGATCCCGGTCCATGCTCTCCAGTACTGCCTGCCCATCGATCCATCTCACGACGCTAACCTCGAAGGCGCTCCCGCCCAGGTCGTACACCAGGACGGTGCGGCTCCCCTCCGCAACCGGAGCCATCCCGAAGCCGTAGACCGCGGCTACAGGCGCCTCCACCAGGCGAACCACCTCGAGGCCGGCCATTCGCGCCGCCAGCCAGATCTCGTACCGCTGGCGGAAATGCGAGCACGCGGGCACCGTAACCGCGGCGCGCGTCACCGGCTGTCCCAGCGCCGCTTCGGCGTCCCGTCTAACCTCCTCCAGAATCGCCGCCGCCAGCTCCTCCGGCGCAAACTCCCGATCCCCGACCATCACGTGTGCTTTGCCGGGCCCGGTGATTTCCTGCCGCACGATCTCGTAAGCCACGCGTTGCCGGACTTCCCGTACCGCGGGCTCGTGGTAGTAGCGCCCCAGGAGCCGCCGCACCAACACGATCGCGTTCTTGGGGTCTTCCGCCGCGGCCCCAATCGCGCTACTTCCCACCTCCAGCATCCCCGTCCGCGGGTTCCGGGCTACCATCGAAGGCGTCCACGGCTCGTTCAGGCGCATGGGAACCATCCGGGTGGTCGCCCCGGTGGTCGTGTACACTGCCTTGGTGTACGCCGATCCGAAATCGATCCCGATGCTAAGGCCCATGGTCTTCTGTCAACCGCGCCCCAACGGGCCGCCGGTGAGGCCGCAGACGGTCTCCCGCGGATCGTGCAACGCCCCGCAGTGCGGACACTTCTGCCACGGCTCCGCGCGGAGCGGGCGGTTGCACCGCCCGCAGTAGCGCATGTCCGCTTCGTTTTCGTGATTCTCAGCGCACACCACGCCTGCCGAGCGCGCCGCCACCGCTGCGGCGCCTAGCGCGTTGCAGAGCATGGGGTCCACGTCGGCCTTGATCTTCTCCTCGCCAAACTTCTCCACCAGCAGCCGCCGCACGAGCGGCAGGCGGGTGGACCCGCCCGCCAGCAGGACGGCATCAATGTCGGCGATGGTCAGGCCCGCCTTCTCCAGAGTCCGGCCCACCAGGGCCAGGGTGCCCGCGATATGGGGATGGATCCAGGCCTCGAACTCCTCCCGCTGGATCTCCTCATCCACGTCCAGTTCCCCCCGCAAAGCCCCAACCACCAGCACGTCGGCTGAGGGCATCCACGACGGCAGCTTCTTCGCCCGCTCCGCTGCCACCTTCAGCTTCCACATCGACTCCGGGTCAGCCCGCAGCCGCTGCCCCATGCCCGGATGCCGGCTTTCCAGCCGGGCCATCATCTGGTCCACGATCACCTGGTCGAAGGTTTCGCCTCCCAACCAGGAATCCTGGACCACGCTCTCCGTCACCCACTTCTCATCGATCCAGGTCACCACCCCGGCTTCGAACCTGCTTCCGCCCAGGTCGTACACCAGGACGGTGCGGCTCCCCTCCGCAACCGGAGCCATCCCGAAGCCGTAGACCGCGGCTACAGGCGCCTCGACCAGGCGAACCACCTCGAGGCCGGCCATTCGCGCCGCCAGCCAGATCTCGTACCGCTGGCGGAAATCCGAGCACGCGGGCACCGTAACCGCGGCGCGCGTCACCGGCTGTCCCAGCGCCGCTTCGGCGTCCCGTCTAACCTCCTCCAGAATCGCCGCCGCCAGTTCCACCGGCGCATACGCCCGATCCCCGACCATCACCCAAGCCGGAAAGGGCCCCCCGGTGATCTCGCCCGATAGGATGTCGTAGGCCACGCGCTGCTGAAGCCGGAGCACCTCGGGATCGTCGCAGCGCCGCCCCAAGAGTCGCGGGAGCAACACGATCGCGTTCTTGGGGTCCCGCTCCGCCACCCACAGAGCGGCTTCTCCCAGTAGCAGAGTGCCCCACCGCGGGCGCCGGGCCACCATCGAAGGAGTCCACGGCCGCTTCGCGCGTGTGCAGATGATCTGGGGCTCGCATCCCTCGGCCGCGTACACCGCCTTGGTGTACGCCGAGCCGAAATCGATCCCGATGCTCAGGCCCATGGTCCCCGCGTAAGGGGCGGCCTGCCAGAGCGGCTGGCCTCACCCTCCCCCCGTCGTCTCCTGGGGGGTGGTTGCCTCCCAGGGTCGCAGCACTGCGGCGTGTTGCAGCCACGCCAGCGGTTCTTTGCCCCGAACCACGATCTGGAGGGTGCCGTTCGCGTCGATGTTCAACCCGACCTCGTACGGGGTACCCTCGGGGACCCGCCTGTCCTCCGGGATCGCCAGCACGATTTCCCCCTGCAACTCGTTCCGGCTGGCGATTTCCTCGAAGCCCTGGTAGACGCGGATGATGATGCGCTCCTGGTTCTCCACCTCGGTCTTGAATTCCTGGAATATGGGTTCAGGGGTCGGATAGCGGACCCACTTGGGTATGATCACGACGAACTTGCCGCCTTGGATCTCGATGCCGTACGGCTTGGGATAACTGTCGCCAATGCCGTAGCCCAGGTGCTTGTTGTGCGCCGGGCAGATGACCTCGCTGTTGGGGTGCAGCCCCCCGCAGTGCGGGCACTTGACCAGCGGCTCGAGATCTGCGATGTTCGCCCCGCACGCGACGCACTGCCCGGCGTCCGGCTCGTTCTCCCTCTGGCATCTCCTCACCGGGCAAGACTTCTTCTCCGTTCGGGAGGCCAGAATGGCGGCCCCGAGCGCCACGCACTCCAGGGGGTCCACGTACGTCTTGATCTTCTCGGCGCCGAACTTCGCCGCCAGCAGCCGCCGCACCAGCGGCAGGCGGGTGGACCCGCCCACCAGCAGCACGGCGTCAATGTCCTCGGGCGTCAAACCTGGCCCCTCGATGGCCTTGTCCACCAGCGCGATGCTGCGCTCGATGTCACCGCGGATCCAGCTCTCGAAGTCGGTGCGCTGCACCTGGACGTCCACGTCCACGGTCCCGCCGAGCGTTCCGAAAAGCACGATGTCGGCCGTCGGCGACGCCCCCAGTTGCTTCTTGGCTTCCTCCGCCGCCCGCCTCACCCGCCACAGGAACTCGGCGTCGGCGCGCAACTCCGGCCCGATGCCCGGCTGCTTCCGCTCCATCTGCGAGATCACGTAGTCCATAATCATGCCGTCGAAGCGGTCTCCGCCGAGCCAGTTGTCGCCCTCGATGTGCTCGACCAACGGGATGCCCTCGGAGATCGAGATGATCGAGATGTCGAAGGTCCCGCCCCCCAGGTCGTAGACGATGATGGTCTTGGCCGGATCGCGGTCCAGCGTCATGCCGAAGGCGTAGGCCGCGGCCACCGGCTCGTCGATGACCCGCAGTACCTGGAAGCCCGCCATGTTGCCGGCCTGCCGCATGGCTTC
>Ga0315289_10004034_pt1 | contig 22032 bp, 21 predicted proteins | sample YL17G11_40_MG_FD_203452 | JGI IMG/M metagenome (GOLD analysis project Ga0315289, IMG submission 203452) | Sediment microbial communities from Yellowstone Lake, YNP, Wyoming, USA - YL17G11_40 | ecosystem: Environmental > Aquatic > Freshwater > Lake > Sediment | place: USA: Wyoming | collected... | reverse complement strand
GCACAATCCGCTCAGTTCTGAAAGTGTTCTCAGTATCAATGTAGAGCGCAGCACCACTAAGCCCGCCCCTTTCAGGAGGCAGCTGAACATTCACGCATAACTGATGGCAAATCTGACTTTTTCCAGTGCCATACTCTCCATAAAATGCTGTTATAATCTGTGTTTCCAGCCCACCATCCAGAAGCCTATCTACAACTTTGCTTCCGCTGGTTAAACGCAAAACATGTTGGCTCATCTTGAGCGGTTCGTCCGCCCGAATGAAAGAAACACCGATAGACGAACGGGCAGTCTCAATTGCGGCAAAAGCCTTTTTCTCGCTTATGCCAGCGCGCGCGCTAAACTGCCAACAATATAGCCTTCTGAAAACTTTCATGTCCCTTGAAGAAATCAAAAAAGTTGCTAGAGAGAGGCATGAATTGACGTTTATCTGTTGCTTCCGGGATTACACTACAAGAGGCGTAGGCTTCTGCATCCTTCGAACCTGCTTTATGAAGCTCCTGTACCAATCCTCAATTTCTGGCGATATGCTTGGCGGAACCTTCTCCATAGCTTTCTCAAAATCGCTGAAGGTAACCTCTTTTGCGTTGATGTCTCTTCTCAAAGCGTTCATGGCGGCCTCTCTGCATACGGATGATATATCGGCGCCAGAGTAACCTTTCGTCATGCGATGCTCCTTGATGTCCACATCATTTGATAGTGGCATGTTCTTCGTGTGAATCTTGAAGATCTCAAGCCTGGCAGCTTCGTCGGGTTCTGGAACATAGATTAGCCGATCGAACCTGCCCGGCCTTAACGCAGCTGGGTCGACGATGTCGGGCCTATTTGTCGCAGCTATAACTATGATGTCTTCTAAGGGTATTATTCCATCCATTTCTGTTAAAAGCTGGCTGATGACCCGTTCAGTTACGCCACTGTCGCCGTAACCCAGCCTCCTCCTTGGAACAAGAGAGTCAACCTCATCGAAGAATATGACGGCTGGCGAAGCCATTCTAGCCTTCCTGAAGACCTCTCGAATAGCCCTTTCAGACTCGCCAACCCACTTAGAGAAGACCTCCGGACCCTTAATCGAGATGAAGTTTGCCTCGCTCTCAGTTGCAACAGCCCTAGCCAGCATCGTCTTCCCACACCCGGGCGGGCCTATTAGCAGTATACCTTTAGGCGGCTGAATCCCCAATCTCTTGAAGATTTCAGGGTTCTTCAGCGGCCACTCAACAGCCTCCTTTAACTCCTCTTTAACCTCCTCCAAGCCTCCCACTTCATCCCAATGAACAACCGGGACTTCCACAGCGACCTCCCTCATAGCTGTAGGCGTAATCTCCTTGAAGGCGTTCACGAAATCATCCGTCCGAACCTCCATCTTCTCCAGGACGCTGGGACGTATTCGCTGTTCCTCCAGATTTATCTCGGGAAGATACCTATGTAGAGCTTTCATAGCTGTCTCTCTACACAGGGCGGCCAAGTCGGCACCCGTGTAACCGTGCGCCCGCTCAGCAAGCACCTTTAAGTCAACATCACCGGCTAAGGGCATACCTCTGCTATGAATCAACAATATTTCATGACGCCCCCGCTTGTCTGGGATCCCTATCTCTATCTCGCGGTCAAACCTCCCAGGCCTCCTGAGAGCTGGATCCAAGGCATTCGGCCTGTTCGTTGCACCTATTACTATGACATTTCCTCTACCAGACAATCCGTCCATGAGAGCTAGAAGCTGAGCGACAACCCTTCTCTCCACTTCACCCGTAACCTCCTCACGTTTGGGCGCTATGGAGTCCAGCTCGTCTATGAGTATAATGCTCGGAGCGTTCTGTTGAGCCTGTTGAAATATCTCTCGAAGCCTTGCCTCCGACTCCCCATAGAACTTACTTATTATCTCAGGCCCGTTTATTGAGAAAAAGTTTGCATCCGACTCATTCGCTACTGCTCTAGCTAGGAGCGTCTTTCCGCAGCCGGGTGGACCGAGCAGTAGAACCCCTTTCGGAGGATCTATTCCAAGCCTCTGGAAAATCTCGGGATGCCGCATTGGAAGTTCAACCATCTCCCTTATCCGTTGAATCTCCTCCTCCAAGCTTCCTAAATCCTCATAGGTGGTACGTGATACCCCTTTAGCTTCCGCAACAGGTTCAGTCAATATCTGCAATCTAGTATCGTGAGTCATCTTGACTATTCCGTGGGGCTGCATCTTCGCAACAGTGAACTGAACAGAATGGCCAAGCATCATAACGAGCGTCGTGTCTCCCTCAACAAACGTCCTATCCATAAGTCTATTCTTCACAAAATTTGCAAAGTCTTCGTCAAAGTTAAATCGCATATCCACTGGAGCAAGCACTATGCTCATAGCATTTTTAACTTCAGCCTTGCGAACTACAACGTACTCGTTTATTGATACACCGGCATTTTTACGTAAGAACCCATCGATTCGCATAATGCCTGGATCCTGGTCTTCAGAGTACGCTGGCCAAGCGATCGCCGACGTCTTTTTCTTCCCTGAAAACTCTATTACGTCTCCGGATGAAACCCCTAACTTTTGCATTGTGGTCTGGTCTATTCTAGCGATTCCTCTTGCCACATCTCTCTGTCTGGAATCCAGAACTCTCAGCTGAACTTCGCTCAATCTTCAACGCTCCACTAAATATATTTCTGATAGAAGCACTAAATCCTTTCTCCCAACATCATTAGAACATCACCAACGGTTACGTAAACTTTTTCAGAGGAAACATGCGATCAGCGCGCGCGCTGTCCGTTTCTCCTTTTGGACCGCAATGCTCCCTCGGATGAACGCTGCGTGCACTGGGAGTTGGTGTTTTCAGCCGACTACTTCAACGGTTGCTCCGATGGCTAGGCCTGGTACTCCTTTGTGGAATTTGGCTGTTACGACGCCTTTCTTTCCGTGCAGATCCATTATTTTCCCGATAAACTCGTTGTTCTCGTATTTCAAAACTACTTTTCGTCCAATGAGCTGGCCTGGCTTGGATACCGAATTTGCTCCTGTGATTTGGATGAGGCACCATTTTGGCATCTGTGTCCTGATGCCTATTCGATAGTTTACTATTGTTCCATAAACGGTTTGAGACACAAACATTCACCATTGTGTTACGCTTCTAGAACGCGTGTCTTGCTCTTAAGCATGTATCGCTCTCAGAGTTTCAGAGTGCTCTGTTTATAAGTGTCGATGTGATGCTGGATGCAGCGCGTAAGAAGCGATTTTTGCGCAGCAGCTTATTAGGAGTTGAAATAGTCTATGTACGAGAAAGAAATGCATAAGGCAGTCTGTGCTGATTGTGGAAAGGAATGTGAAGTTCCCTTCAAGCCTGACACAAGCAGACCTGTTTACTGTCGAGATTGCTATTCGAAGAGAGGACCACCACGACGAAGATTTTAAGTTAAGCTATTGACCTTAACGTAGAATCAGTTATCTCCTTTTTTTCCAATTCTTCAGATCCCGTCTTTAATCACTTCGTGCTTCGTTTATGGCCCGAAAATAGGGCGAATAGTGATTTCTTGGACCCGAAACCTTGGGCATTCGCATTCAAGGTAGTCGAAGCACATGTCGTCCAATTCAGACCATCTCAGGCGCGTCTATCGGTCTTTTTGCAAACCTCCTCACATAGACTAATATACTCGGCAACGTATTCATTGTGCAGTTAGAATTCTTTAGAGGAAGAGTTCTCCCGTAAGCGCTTTGCTTTTTCTCTGATTGTTCTGACTAAGACATCCTTCGTGTAAGCATGTTCTCACTCTTTGGAGGTGGAGAAAATTGGGTAAGAGAAAAGTAATTAACGAAGAGAGTTTGGAAAACATGATGCTCCCAAGCGGCAGTGACGTGCTGGGCACGGCGATCAAGATGCTTGGTTTTGACAGGATTCTGGTCAAGTGCCAAGACGGTAAGGAACGTTTATGCAGAATTCGAGGCAAATTGAAGAGGCGTGTCTGGATCAGAGACGGAGACATCGTGTTGGTCTCACCTTGGGACTTCCAGTCAGACACTCGAGGAGACATATTCTGGCGGTACAGGAAGAATCAAACTGAGCAACTGAGGCTGAAAGGCTACCTCAAGATGTGAAGCCGCCAATATGAAGCACCACACACGCGCGCGATACAAAAAGAGCGTTTTTGCGCTCATCTGCACCTATGTTAATAAGTCGCCAAGCATACTTTGTTTCTGAGTAGAATTCTCCTGAGGAATTTGGCGGCAAAACTCAACAGATTTTGTCGCTTTTCGGTCCATTCTACTAAGAACAGGGTGAAAATTGTGGAACGACTGGAAAGATATGCAGGGTCATCATTCGAAACGGAGTATTATCCTGAACTGATAGGCTCGAGTCAAGGCGCTATGCTGGAAGCAGAAGAGAGTGCGTGTTTCGATAAGAAAGACGAAGTCTTGAGCCTTCTGAGACTCTTCGAGATTTGCCCAGATTTCTGAAACGCGAACAGCAGAAAGATGAGTGAAACATCTTGAGAAATAAAAAAACATCGACTGGTGAATATCTCGCTTTTCTTTCAACAATGCATGAGGTTGACCCTGACAAGCTCTTTGAAGCGCTAATCCTAGCAGAGGCGAAGAAGAAATCCGAATGCGGAGAACTTGCGATCGAGTGCCGGAGCAAAACGCGAGAGAAGGTCATGTTTCTGATTTTGAAGGATTCTGACGTCGTTACTCAGTTTTCAATGTTCAGGGAATTTCTATTGCGGTCGGGTCATCCTATCAGAGATTTCATGGACACTGACATGATTCGCAAGTTTCTGGCTAGGAAGGCTAAGCGATCGCTGTCCTTCAAGATCGGAGATCTGCGAACGGGGATGGTGCAGATCAATTTGAAGGCCAAGGTCTTGGAGATTGCGAGGCCAAGCATGGTATACACGCGGTATGGAAATTATGCAAGCGTGGCGAATGCTGTGATTGCAGATGAAACTGGGACGATAAGACTGTGTTTGTGGAATGAGCAGATAGGCTCCATCTCTACAGGAGACACCATTCAGATCGAGAATGGGCGAACTTCTATGTTCAGAGGACAAAGACAGTTGAACATTGGAAAAAAAGGCTTGGTCAGCAACGTCAACGATTCAAACTGTCAAGTCGAAAAAGTGATTGGCTCCTAGAGCCTGTCGGCAAATGTGCTGAGGAATTATCCATGAAGATGGTGAATGGTTGGAGAAGAATAGACAATGCAAGAGGTTACATGAATGACACATCAGGGCAGAATGTTGTTGTAAGAAAGAAAGAGTTTGGAGCGCATTACGTCGTGCTGCTGTTTCCCAGAGTTAGAGTTGATAACAAAGGAGATGCTATATCACCAGCGTATGCGACTGCATCGAAAGCAGAAGCGTATGCATTGGATTGGATGGAGAAACATCCGAGAGGAGCGGAATCAGCTCCTAAGCACACTCCAAGTGGAGGTGACAAAAATGAGTAGGCGAGGTAAACCTATGGGAAAAGCAATCGATAGACAGAAGGGGCATCAGACGAGAAGAGCTCGCGGCGGAAAGAAACAGAAGAGAAGATAAGACCCTTCTAGATTTTTCGAGAGTATGGTTCAAGTCTCAGCGGCCCTACATGGTCTGAGGCAGCACTGCTGGCGAAAGTGCGCGTGCACATCGCCTGATCTTCTGACCTAGTTGACCAGTTTGCATTTGTGTAATGCGGTTTGATATGCCTCTATAACAGTGTGGAATACGTATGGGAGTATGATCGAGGGGTGACGGGCTGCGAACTTGAGGTCATCACCCATGAAACTGAAGTGTCTCATGGTCCAGACGGTGTTCGAGCGAAAATGAAGGCAGTATGGTTCGTAGACGCCGATTACCTTGTACCCTTTTCCGCATATCCATGATTTGATGTATGCGTCCTCATAAGTGTGTAACTGATAGGGCAGTTTAATGTCTTCAATAGCCTTGCGTCGTACCAGTAAGTCGTGCGTTCCGCCTCTTTTTTCAAATATCTTTAAGGTAGCTCTTTCAAACAGCTTCAGGATCTTCGTTTTTCTCAGCACAGACCAGATTTCAATTCCCCAAATCGCGCCTACGTCATTTCTTATCAGCTTTTCCGCCTTGCCAAACCAATTCCGGGACAGAACGACATCGCTGTCGACAAACATGAACCAGTCACTTTTCACCTTGTTCATTGCTTCCTGTCGAGCACTGGCCCTAGTTCCCTTGTCTTGAACAAAAATGACGTTCCCGTGCCTCTCCTGAAACTCTTTCACTATCCCCATAGTGTCGTCAGTGGAGCAGCCGTCAACAACAATAAGCCGGTTGACGGGCACGTTCTGGTAAACAGAATCAATACACTTCCTCAACAGCCTCTCACTATTCTTTGTGAGTATGACGACATCCACAGGTTTCATCATTGTCCATCTCTCATTCACGGACGGCATTCCAGGGTCTCAGTTGAGGCAAAACATTCTGAATCTTTTGCAGGACAAGTTTTCCCCAGAGACAGACGTGATCGATTCTTTGGCTGGTAGAGCTTGTATTTGGGGGGCCTCCTCCATTTTCGCTATCTATCCCATCTGTTTCTTGATTTGTTAGAAACTTATATAAAAAAGAGTTTAAATCTTGATTCAATGGGTAGGGCCTTCGTTGATGACAACGTTGAAGAGGCCGAGCGCGCTAATTCTATCAATCATCCTGTCTAGTCATCCACATTGCCTCTACTTCGTGGTTGACAGAACACTGTTCCTCGGATACGAACCTCGATCTCTTCCGATTCTTAGCGATGGACGCGAAACTGAGACATATTGCGGACCTAATAGACCAGCAGTCTCATGCGGGTCCTGCAAACTCTAACCAGATAGGGAGGAATGGAATCCTGTGAAAGTTAATGCCTTCCTTAACACCGGGGTGGTCCTGCTTGCCCTCAGCGCCGCTTCCATGGCGCTGTTCTTTTCCGTCCTGTTCTTCAGGGTCTTATCCCTCGCATATTTCCTCATCGTCTTCCTCCTGACCTATGCCGTCTACGGCATGGACCGACTTGCGAGCCTGGAAGAAGACCGGCTCTCGCATCCACAGAGGACACGCTTCCTGCAGCGAAACAGGTGGCCTTTCGCCATATCAATCGTGCTGGCGTTCTCAGGCTCGCTCGTTCTCGCCGCAACTTCAGGTTGGGTCGTCACACTGATTCCCATCGCGCCAATGGCGGTGATGTTCTACTCTGGGACCTTATCCCAAAAAGTGCTCGTAACTCAAAGGCGCCACCTGAAACAACGCTTCATCATAAAGGACATTTGCATCGCATCCGGCTGGGCGTTCCTGTTGCTTGTGACCTCAGTCTACCTTAACCGCCCGATGGGAACCGGAACATGGCTCTTCTTGATACCGCTTCTAATGAAACTATTCGTAATGGCGGCGGCCTACGATTTCAAGGACATCACTTCAGACCGCAATGCTGGCATCCGAACGCTTCCTGTCGTAATAGGTGAAGGTTCTAGTAAGCTTGTGCTACACATCCTGAACGCTGTGGCAACCGTCCTTATCCTAATGTTCATTTATTTCGGCCTCGTACCCTTCCTAGGAATCATTTTCGTTCCAGCATTTATCTACCAGTTCTTCATGATTCATCTGGCCCGAAAGGATGCCCCGGGATGGGTGTATTTCATAATATGCGATTTAGAACAGTTCTTCTGGCTAGTGTTTCTGGGCATAGGAGGTTGGCTGATTGGCTATTCTTAGAAAACTGAGGAACATTCAGACCCTCTGGCCGTGCGTTGCCCTCCGGGTGGTCTTCGCTGGGCCCAGCCACAGCGCATACGTGAAAGTGAAGGCCTTGCTTGGCGACTGGAAGAATTACCGCGCTCTCTCTTTGGCGTTGAAGACCTATCTGGGAGGCTTCGTATGAAAGTTTCCATCTTCACGATGAACGGTGGCCATGGAACGATAAGCGCCTCCCTAGCTCTAGGCAAGTATCTCAGAAGCCGTGGTGCTGAATGCTCGGTGGTCGATTTCATGAAGGAGACCAACCCACTGGGCAATGCTCTGGCAGATATCTACAATTCACTTCTGCGAGGGGATCTGCGCTTCGCCTCGCTCTACATGGAGCTGGCCCACCTTTTTCCATTCGATAGGTTCGAACCCGCCAACTTGCTCTCCCGAAAAAGAATTCTGCGTCTCCTCGAAAAGGAAAGACCTGAAACGGTGGTACTCATCTGTCCTTGGATAATTGGGCCGATATTGCAGGCCCTACGGCGAAAAGGAGGCGAAAGACCTAAGGTCTACACGGTCGTAGTCGACCTCGGCAGGGGGATGACCTCGAGCTGGTTCAATCCAGAAGCAGACTTCACGTCGCTTCCGACGCGGCAGGCGAGGGATTTCTTGAAACAGTTCGGGCTAGAGAATCACGCCGCGGCAGTAATGGGCATGCCGCTGACCTCGGATGTCAAATCTCCTCCCACACTCCCTGAATACTTGCAGGATCTCGAGGGCCCGCTCTGTACCGTACTAGGTGGGCGAGAGGGGGGACGCAACTCACTGAAAATAGTCGATCTGCTATTGAAGAACCGACTGGACGCGACCATCCTAATACAATGTGGAAAGAACAGGTCGCTCGCACGGGCGGCTTCACGGAGAAATGGTGTCCAGGTCATAGGCTTCCCAGACTCGATTATTCCATTATTCCAAGCATCTTCGGTCGTCATCACCAAGGCGGGGGCGTTGACCGTTTCAGAGCTCGTAGCACTTAAGAAGCCATTCATACTTGACACGTCACCCGCGGTAATGCCTCAGGAAAGGGGCAACGTGGAATTCGTACGCGAGGAGAACTGCGGCCTCATCGCCCTGAGACCGGAGGAGATGCCGTCGATGGTGAACCGCATTCTCGATAGGCAACCCGATTTCAGTTACCCAAGCATCTATGGCACGGACCGAATAGGCGAGTTCATCCTCAAAGAGGGAAGAGTCTGAGGATAGCGCGTGTCAAATCGAAAATGCACCAAAAACAATATTAGCGCGCTTTAGCTGTAGCCGTAAAGATGGCTGAATAGGCCGTGTTTCTAATGGTTCCAGTTGAAGTTACTTCGCTCAGAAAGTCATACGGCGATTTGAGGGCGGTTGACGGCGTTTCTTTTTCAGTTAACCAAGGCGAAGTGTTCGCTCTACTCGGTCCAAACGGTGCAGGCAAGACGACAACGATAGAGATTCTCGAGGGTATACGAAAGAGAGATGAGGGCGATGTGAAGATACTCGGCCTCGACCCGTGGAAGAACGGCTATGCGCTTCATAGGAAAATTGGGATTATACCGCAAGACTTCACGTTTTTTGAAAAGGCAAATCCGAGGGAGGCGGTGGAATACTATGCGCAACTCTTTGGTGTCAGCGTCAACGCTGAAGAGATTCTTAAGGAAGTTCTGCTGGACGATTCGGCGAACGTTCTTTTTGAGAATCTTTCGGGGGGACAACGGCAAAAACTGGGCTTGGCGCTTTCACTCGTGAATTCTCCTGAACTTCTTTTCCTCGATGAGCCAACCACAGGGCTTGACCCGAGCGCAAGAAGGACAATTTGGGACGTAATAAGAGGGATGAAAAGCAAGGGCAAAACCGTAATTCTGACCACTCATTATCTGGATGAGGCCGAACAGCTTTCCGACACGGTTGCCATCATGAATCAGGGGCGTATAGTGGCGATGGGAACTGCGGATGAAATCATTGAAGAGCATGGTTCCGGAGAAAGACTAGAGGTCCACGGATCTGAAAAACTGGCAAACTACGTCAAGGCCAACACGAATCTGAAGATCAACTATGATAGCAAGGGCTTGATTAGCATAACTATCAACCAAAAACGTGATGCATTGACAGCTTTGGAGGCAATCGAGAAGTCGGGACTCGACTGGGGCGAACTTCACACGCGCCGCGACAGCCTAGACGACGTGTTCGTTAAACTGGTGCGAGGAGAAATGGATGCACACGGCGAAATCAGAGCGGAAAGTAACAGTCGTAATTCCTCTAATAAACGGAGGCGGTAGAAAGCATGGTTAGTATAAGAAGAATCACAGCTGACCTGCGGTTTTTCGGTCGCGGGTATCTGAGAAACTTTGTTGGGCTATTTTTCGGTTTGATTTTCCCAGTAATTCTCATCCTGATTTTCGGCGCAATATTCTCAGGAGGTTCCTCAGGAACGATAACAGTCTACGTTCAGAACCAAGACACCCAAAATGTCCTAAACGTCACTGCGACCTTCGTGAATGAGCTCAACAGCAGTGGCACGCTTAACGTGGTGTTGGTGGCCACTTCTGAAAACTTTTCACAGTATCTCTCGGCTCATTCGTCATCCGACGGAATAATAATCCCCTCAGATTTCTCTTCGAACTATACAGCGGGAAAACGTGTTAGCGTGACCGTCTATGGCAATCCAGCCCAAAGCTCCAGCGCTATCGTGAGCGGGACAGTTACTGGAGTGATGAACGGGTTCAACCTGAAACTTTATGGAGGTTCCCAGGTAATTGTCATAAATCCAACTACGGTTAACAACCAAGTCACCAAATACGTCGATTTTCTAATCCCAGGGCTCATTGGTTTTTCTATACTCGTGAGTCCGATGTTTTCTCTGGTGAACATATCTTCAGAGTACAAGAAGACAAAATTGTTCAAGCTGCTGTCCTTGACCCCTATCACCAAAATCGAGTGGTTAGCTTCAAAGGTGCTATGGTATATTCTTCTGTCAGCTGCATCCTTCTTGCTGATGGTTGCCGTGGGAGTCGTCGCCTTCGAAGCACACGTCGCACTTTCACCATGGCTTATACCTTTCTTAGTGCTGGGGCCTATGCTCTTTGCTTCGATGGGTATGCTGGTAGGCACTATAGCCAAAAGCACCGAGACAGCGAGTGTAATCGGAAACGTCATAACGTTCCCCATGATGTTTCTCTCGGGCACATTCTTCCCTATCAGCCTCATGCCTTTGTACTTGCAGAACTTGGCACATGTTTTACCCCTGTTCTACATAATCGAGGGGCTAAACGCTGTCATGGTCTACGGCAACTATGCACAAGCAGCAATAGACCTTGCCGTGGTCACAGTAATCACAGTCGTCGTCTTCGTGGCTGCAGCGAAGCTGTTCAAATGGAGAGAAGACTAGTCTGCATTGACAGAGCATCTTGTAATCGTCCTAAGCACTGCTTAGCAGATTGAAGAACAGCCAATACGGAAGAAGGTCAAGAACACTTTACGAGAAAGAGGTTCAACAGCAGCGTCCTACTGGATAGCACCCTCAGGTCTTAGCGCGCGCTAGGACTCTGGATAGTTTTCGTGGCCACTTTTGTTTTCCCTTTCTTCAATCCTTGAGAAGCTTCTTCATGTCCTCTTCTGAGGGAATGCCGCATAGCACTTTTTCTCCCGAGCAGATGGCAGGGGTCTTGACGCCTTTCAATCTTAATCCGAGCTTCGCCAAGAAACTCATTCTTCCAATATCGACAACCTCATATTCTAAAGCGTTTTTCCTACAGAAGTCGTCGATTCTCATTAGAAACTCCCTGTCTTCGTCAGTTAGGCAACGTTTTCCGAATAAGCCAGCGTGGTGCGCAAGTCCTTGAAAAGCAGTACTCTGAGCCTGGGCGCAGGCGTGCATGGCGCCTTCCTTGTCGATGAAGCCGATAGTTGGAACTCCAAAACTGTGGACGTAGACCTTTAACTTGGTCATATAATCACAGATAAAATGGAGAGTTAAATACTTAATGTTTTGCAAAATCTGTAGTTCCGCGAACACAACGCGCGCTCGAAGAATCTTGAGAGCTGACCCCCTAGTCTCTGTCGTAAGGTCAGACATCAATCTGCAATTGTAATGTCTTGTCTTTGACCCCTCCTTCCTTGTTGCACACATCCGTTGTAATATTGGGGTGTTTGTGACGAGCCCTGAGGAAGAAGATGGACTGTGTCGACGGCTGCCTAGACGTGGGAGGTCTACTTGGATACTAGCGGGCGCTGTCTCTATGTTTGTTGTCGAAGATAGACAGTTTCCACAGTGTCAAGGACAGAGTCAGTCTGCGGTGAAAACATCTGGTATTGGTCATTCACCGGAGAACAGTGGGCTTGAGATTATCAGGTCTGCTGTTGCTCTGTTGCAGGCGGTGGGGACGTTGTACAAGACGGCTACTCTGAGAAGGGCCTTGACGTCAACGTCATGGGGAAGCGATTCTAAAGGATCCCAGAAAAAGATGAGATAGTCCAGCTTTTTGTTAGCTATCATGGCACCCAGTTCCATGTCTCCACCATGGGCGCCTTCCTTGAGTAGAGTGATGCTTAGCCCTGTTTTCGCCATGATTCTTTTCCCCGTGCCTCCAGTTGCGTAGAGAGTATGGCGTTCCAGCGTTCCTTTGTTGAAGCCGGTCCATTCCATCAAGTCATTTTTCTTGTTGTCATGGGCTACTAGGCCGATTGTTTTTTTCACATCAACTCCCACTGACTCAAGACAATTCGTCGACTTAAAGCTTATCCAGAAGAAACATGTGCTAACTGAGTGTTGGCAAGGAAAAAAAGGTTTGCGTATAGAAGTATCCGTCAGTTGAAATATGGATTTGAGGTTCGTAATTCTTTTACCCTTGGCGGTGACAGAAACGACACAGGCTTGTCGGTCAGCTTTGGTGGGAACGCTATATTCAGGATAGGTCGCGATTCGAAGGGTCTCAGCAACGTAGTAGTGGTTATGCTGAGCCTAGTCATACTGGTCATCATAGTTGTCAACGTGGTCCTCTGGAGTTACCAGATGAATCAATTCGACCAAGAAAGACTGCATGAAGATGTAAAGATTACTCAGGTCGCAAGCGTGAACGGTTCTTCACCATGGTTTCCAGCTCAGAGCGAGTTCACCGTAGACGCAGGCAAAAGAGTTTCTGCGACTTACTTGAACACCCAGAGCATCGACGGTTCGTACGAAAGTTTCACAGAGACCAGCGTGCGATCAGTGGGTCTCAACTGGTGGAGCACAGACTATGCTTATCGCAGAAGGGTGACCGTGGTGAACAGCGGCGCCTCAGCTCTGGGCATGAATTACTCAGTTTCCTTGACTTTGGATACTGTTTCAATGGTCTTGTCTGGCAAGCTCATGTCTAACGGCAATGACTTGAGAGTACTCTATGACTCAGGAGGCAGCTGGGCGGAACTCGACAGAGAAGCCGAAGGCGTGAACACTTCTTCCACTCAGGTCTGGTTTGTGACTCAAGCACCAATCCCAGCAAACAGCTCGGACAACAACTACTACGTTTACTATGGAAACTCAAGCGCTGGAAACCCGCCTGCGAACAAAAGCAACGTTTACCTTTGGTTCGACGATTTCAATAGAGCGAACAAACCAGACATTACTACCGAAACTCCATATCAAGTCAAGTCGGGCGGAGGAACATGGTCTATCGAAAATGACACGCTGAAGAACGTCGGGGCCAGCGGAGACCCGAACAAGCTGATAATAACTGCCCTTGGCAATGCCACTGCTGCTGTAGACATGCTCTCAAAAATCGACGTGACTTCCTTCGCTGGCGGCGACACTAGCAGGATGGGGCTGTCTTGCTGCATGGATACGAGTCTCTCCAGAGGTAGCGGATACTGTGGCTTATTCTATAACGTTGAGAACAGCGTGGACCTTCTGAACGATTTGCGTTCTTGGGGGGGCCATGCGTCCTATAGCTGGTCGTTGAACACTTGGTACTACATGAGGTTTAGGGTCACCGACCCTTCCAGCAGGCTTGGGCTAGTCAAGGTCTGGCCTGTTGGAACAGCTGAACCTAATACGTGGACGTTGAACGCAAGTTTCGGCGGCGGAAGCGCTAGAAGTTTTGGAGAAATTGGGTTTGCAGGCTCAAGAGCATCCGACACGGCCTACTTTGACGACATAATCGTCCGCTACATCGCCAACCCTGAGCCTTCAACTTCCCTCGCTGCAGAGGAAAGTCAATTCACGACTAGGTTTGAAATCGACGGCACTTTTCCTATAGACCTTTCAACCTATCCGCTCAGCCACATTCAAACCGTTGAAATCCTAGTGAGGTACAGATCCAGCGATGCAGGCGAGAATTTGTATTTGGAGGCTTACAACTGGGCATCGTCAACCTTCAGCGACTCCGGCTTCAACTCGACGTCAGGGCAATTGCCAACCACAGGATGGGACAATTACGCCGTGAACCTCACCAACCAGTGGAACAGCTACGTCAACCACAACGGCACAGTGTACGTGAAGATATTTGACAAAGGAGTAGACGCAAACCAAACCATAGTAGACGTTGATTTTGTAGGCGTGAGGGTTGCTGCAAGTTTCGTGAGCTTCACTTTCAAGAACGACGGATCCTACACATCCCACTTGGTCGCCTTGTGGATAGACAACTCCACGTTGCATCAAAGGTACGAGATGAGCGTATATGTCAATTCAGGTGACACCATTTCATACTCGCGTGCAGATGTAAATCTGCCGGAGAAACCGTACACCGTCAAGATTGTCACGGAAAGAGGAAACACTGCCGTATTTTCACCCGACTAGATGAACAGAATCACAGGAAACTTCAAACAGATGATGCACGGGCTCAAAGCAAACTGGCGGCGCTAAGGATTAATTCTAGAACAGAAAAAAGACAAGTAGAGCTGTTGCAAAAGTCACCAGAAATGACGGAATCACGTATTTGTACATTTTTTCCAAGGAGCATTTGAAGTAGCTTGCCGTGAACGTGAAACACAGGTGAGTCGGTGCAATTGTGTATCCCAGGTAGGCGCTTATGTAAATCATTGCAGCCACTTTGGGAGTGAACGCTATCAGCCCACTCAGAATTGCAACGCTTATTGCGATTCCTCCTTGAGGCGAACCCGTCAGAAGCCCAAAAACTGCCGGAGCAATTATCAGGAGGAGGGCGATGTCGATGCCTCCGCTTGATACGAGCGGCGTGAAAATGCTGCGAACTCCCGCAGCGTTCATCGTTTCTTTCAGCAGAAATGCGCCATAGGCTGCCAAGGTGACTCCGTATATCCCCCTGTTTCTCAAAGGCTTGGCGAAGACTCTGAGATTCGCTCTGGAAACGGCGACTAGAACGCCCACTCCTATTAACGTTGCTATCAACACGTCGAATCCTTGCTGGCTCAGGTGGAAGCCGGCACCGACCACGTCCAAGACGGTTGCGGAAGCTATCGCAGCCAAGATAGGCGAGAAGGCTATGACAAAAGCTTTCGAGTATGAGGCTTTTTGGTCTTTTGTAAGGGCTTTCTCATTGTCCTTCACATTAGCTACTTTCCAGAAACCGACAACCCACCCCACTATTACCATGACAACTACGACGGGGATCTGACGCAAGATAATCAAAGGCATAGCCACGCCTGTCATCGCTGCGACCACTACGAGAGGCTGGCTTATCGGATAAAGAGGGAAAATGGTGTGTCTAAACCACAGGTTCACGTAAGCTTTCCTCTCAGGCTTGAGTTTGAGCTTTTCAGCTTCGATGTCCACGAGTGGAGCTGACATCAGGGCTCCACCTGAAACCGGAAAGAATCCGATTACTGCGGGCAGAACACTCAGCACGGCTTTGAGGTTGTTGACTATCTTACTCATGCTCTCGCTGAGATCATTAATCATGCCGGTTTCCTTGTAGAGCTGGCTCAGCAGCATTATGGTGAACGTTGCAATGACAACGGAGATTGCAAGTATTCCGTCAAACGTGTGAGGATCTGTGGTTGCGTACACTACCGCCGGAACTTGTTGCCAATCGAGTGCCAGCAAAGCTACGAGTAGGGCCGTTGCGTTCAGCACAATGCCCAGATTTACTCGCTTGTAAAGCATCGGAATCATGAATGCTAGTGAAACGATGATTGCGGTAAGCGGATCTACGAACCCCAACGCCACGCTTCCTCAGTTGGCACAACGGGAAAAATCAAAATGTGACGCCAAGCTCTTAACGCTTTCCTTGAGCCTCTGGACGAGTCACCTTTGACTGAATGCGAAAAATGGCCGACCTTGACCATGAAATGCCAATTATCCAGAACTGGGGCTAGCGCGTCCCCGCAGAAAAGGAAAATAAGAACCTCTGCAGAATGTCCTTTGCCTATAGATAATGAGCGGTCGTAGTCTAGTTTGGTCTAGGACATCAGCCTGCCACGCTGACGACCCGGGTTCAAATCTCGGCGACCGCACCAAGCTTTCTTGCAAAGCAGCTTGATTTAGGCCCTGTTGACCGTTACAGAATTCCGTAACGCCGTTACGATTTTCCGTAACGCTGACTCCATAGGCCTCAAGAAGGGCGATTTCTGACTTAATTCTTTGAGCTTTGGATTTTATGCGATGGCGGAGAACACGGCAATAATCTGCGTCAAAGCTTTCAGGGGATTTCAGAAATTCTAACTCAATTTTGCTTAACATGTCTTTTTTCGCCTCAAGATTAGCTTTAGCGCTGCGCTATTTAACCCGTTGACTCTTCCAAGGAGTTTTAGTGGATTCTACCCACGCGGGGCACTTTAGGACGACAAAGAAAAGGTGGTTAGGGGTAGTGTTGGTTGAAGTGTTTTGCCATTATTGATAGGTCTGCTAGGTTTACGATGCCATCATCGTTCACATCTGCGTTGGGGTTCCAGTTTGGCGAGGCTGGTTCTCCTTGGTAATGGTAATTGGCGCAGTGCGAATTGTAAGCTCTTGCAAAAATAGACAGGTCTGAGAGACTGACTCTGAAGTCCCCGTTGAGATCGTCAGGAATTGATACTTTAATCCTGCCATCTGTAAAGTTGTTGTTCTTCGTATCGGTTTCATCTGGAACAGGTTCTGCATATGCGCTGAGCTTATAGTTGCCGTAGGCGAATCCAGTTGTGTTCCATTTGAAGCTAATCGTGCTATTAGTCATTGCTAGCATGATCTGTTCTGAATGAATAATCGTCGAATTAGCATAGACTGTGGCGTTGAAAGCTTCAATTTTGCTACCGAGATTCTCAAACGTCACATTGATTGATCCAGTGTAACCTCGTCCAATGATTGTCTTTGCAGATGTCAAGTTCATAACTGCAATGTCAGGCGGTGACCACGGTTTCATCAGCGGATAATTGTCCAGATTGTTTGCGTCAATTGTGTATGGAGCATCTCCTACTCCATCATTTCCTGTTTCGTTCTGATAGGGACCATGATAAAGGTCTGTGCCGCTGTAGTCGCTCCAGTAGTTGCCACCAGATGGGTAACCATTATCCCAAATGTTTTCCGAGTCTGGATGCATGTAGAACTGATTCCAGTTGTTCGCAAAATTGTTATGAAAAATAACATTGTTGGAAGAAGAGTAGAGGAGTAAAATGCCATACCAGTTGTTTGACGTGACGTTGTTACCAAACAAAAAGTTGCTAGAGGATGAGAGGATGAAAAGGCCAGCCCCATTGTTTGACGTGATGTTGTTGCCAGACAAAACGTTATTAGAAGATCGATCGATTGCAATGCCACACTCGTCATTTGCCGTAACGCTGTTGCCAGATAAGACATTGTTAATAGAAGAGTTGAGCACAATGCCTTCCCAGTTGTCTGCGATGTTGTTGCCAGATAGAACATTGTTAGAAGAAGAGTTGAGCCAAATGCCATAGCCGAAGTTTCCTATCGTCATGTTTCTTACTGTCACGTTGCTCCTGCCTGCAAGCGTTGTTCCGTTGTAGCTTCCGTTTCCCGTCACAGTGAAGCCTGCTCCGTCCAATACGATATTGTCTCTTTGGATCACAATTCCGTCGGCATCGGCGTTGATGTCACCAGTTAAGGCGTACGTGACATTGTCTAAGGTATCGATAGGCGCTGTCGGCGGGTCTATTGAGCCGTCGGCCCGTATGTAGCGAACGCCCGTGCCAGACACTTCTTCGCTTCCCCAGCCGCCCTGAGTTGGCTCTGGGTTAACGTATTTGGCTGCACAGTACCAAATATTGTAGAAGTCCTGCCTATTGAAATACGGTTGAGACCCGAGTTCCCAGGCATCGATCAAGATATGATTCAATGCGCCCTTGTAGATGTATTCTTCTGTTGCGCGGGTTGTCGCTGAAAAAGTGTATGTTGTGCCCATGGTGAAATAGGGGATGTCATCAGTAACGTGCCAGTCCGCACAAAACGAAACGTATGTATGGCCTTCGAGAACATTTGGCTGCTCACAGTCCAAAACTACTATGTGTTTTCTGTCAAGCGTCGCAGTCCCAGTGTAATCGTTGCTAGGCTGCCATCCAGTCGGAGCAGGCGAGGTTCTCATACGGATATCAATACCGTTATGGCCACTGTTCCCTCCACTAGCGTACTCCTCAAAATGCAGGTCGTCGGATGTAATGGACAGTTTTTTGCCACCGTAGAAGCGGAACCACATTGCACACGAAAGGTAAACCGAATCCAAAGTGTCCGCGCCCAGAAAGTAGTCGCCTGGGTCGTTTCCATTTGGATAATCTGTTAGAGGAACTGTACCCAATGCAGAGTAGAAGTCGTTTCGATACTCTTCGAACACCTGGAAAGTGTCGGACCCATTGCTTGTGGTTGAGGCACTGGTGTTGCCGTAATAAACATAGATGGTCACGCTTGAACTGCTCAGATCATCCGCCACTTTGACCCAGAAAACCGCGTTGTCGCCATCTGTCTTGTTTTCCATCCAGTAGGCAAGAAGCACTGCACCGCTGCTGTCTGTGAATCTTATGTCGCCGAAATCCGTTCTGCAATGGTCATTGCAGTAAACGTCTTCGTCGGTGTCAGCGCCAAAGCCGTAATGGACGGTTATTCTTATCTGATAATCTGACCCCGCACCTTCAGCCGCATTGATTATGTGCGATTTTCTGTACTGCCAACCGCTCAACCAGCCTGGCGCGGGTGCTCCATCGTTTTCAATGTGAATCGCATTTTCCATTCGCCGATTGCTCAATTTTGAGTTAACTGCAGAAAAAGCCCCTGCAATCACAGAGGAAATGAATAGTAAAAATAATATCATGAATGCGTACACGCTGACTTTTCGCATTTTTCCTTTCTCACCTGATAATGTAACCGAGAGCTGCACTACTAACAATGTGTGCATGATTAAGAGCATTTCGGAGTATTGCTGAATAAGACGTCCACGCACGCGCGGTAACATGCTTTATGAAGTGCCATGCCTACCCCTTTTGTGGTGATGGTCATGCGAGAAGCTATATACAAGCTAGGTAGGAGAGAGATATTTAGCCGCGCAGGCATCCTTTAAATTCCGTGCGATTTGATGGTGGAAAACGCTTTCCCCCTTCAAGTCCCCGAGAATGTGAAGGTGCGGATTGATGGAGAGAGGCTGCTTATAGAGAAGGTGCAAGCATGAAGCGCTTTGAAAGGCTCCCTGGCTCTTTTAACTGGAATTGCAATGAACTTGAGCCTATGTGGCACGCAAAATCTATTTGAGTACTATGGCTTCGGAGGGAAAAGCAGGGAGGTAGGGCCACAGCGGACATCTTGAACAAAGCATGCGGAATCGAGCGAAGAGATTTTATCAGCAGAGCTAAATCAGCTTAACGTGCCGCATGTTAGAACAGTACCCCTGTTAAGCAAAGAGGACCCTGTGAACAAGGGAAAGCCCTACGACATTAAAATCCAAGATGTAACTATTGATGTGAAGCCATTCCACCTATCCCTCTACAGCCAGAACATCAGCACCACAAGAATTTGAATCTCAATAAAGCGGAGGTTGACGAGCACGGCGCATGTGACCTTTACGTAGTCACGAAAGATTATGATGAGTTGGATTTTGAACCTCGCCCCACGCGCAAAGATTCCTGAAGAACAAGATCCGCTGCTGCATGAATTTCAATCTTCCATGGCTGTCAGAACTAGTATCGTGACGATTTGAGTTTTGACTCGAGACTTATCATAAATAAATATCTCTCATTAGCAATTCTTATAATTCTAGAATTGGATGATTGTTTGTAATTTGATGCACGTTAACATGCGAGGCAATGGGCGAATTGAGTGTCGGAAACTCTGCGGGCAGGCCTTCAGTGCTAATAGTGGACGATGAAGCTGGCATACGGAAACTGTTGACAAAAGCACTGGATGAAAACGGCTACAGCCCAGACTCTGCCGAAAATGGCGTTGAGGCAATCAGAAAAGCAAATGAACGGTACTACAACCTTGCCCTAATTGACATAATGCTGCCCGACATTAACGGGGTTGAACTGCTAGCCAAATTCAAACCAACACGCCCCCGAACCAGAAAAATCATTATGACGGGCAATCCCTCGCTTCAAAACGCAGTTGAAGCTCTGAACAAGGGAGCAGACGCTTACATAATGAAACCGCTGGACATCGAAAAGGTCTTGGCAACTCTAGAGGAACAGCTTTCCAAACAAAAGGAACAGAAAGACACAATGGTGAAACTACTTGAGACAGGCCGCATACGCGCGCGTATCGAGCTTCTGGGTAGAGAGGGCACTGAGACTCCTGATGTGCGTTGAACGTCGAGGGGCACGCCTGATCAGATTAACAGAAAATGGCTCACTCATCTCAGACATCGATATCGTGTGCTTGAGGGTTGAGCATTCACATCACTTCAGTCGATTGCTGTGAGAAATTCGTTATGATTTCTTGGTTTAAGGCTTCTGGATGGAACAAGCAGCCGTAGAGTTCTCTGCGCTTGTGTCTGATCATGCACTTCAAGTTGCCAGATTCACCTAATGTCTCGAAGTCTTCATTCGGTTCCACGGCTTTGGAATTCAGGAAATATGAATAGAATTCACGCTTGGATGAAAGAATGTTCTTTTGAACTATCCTAACCTTGTACCTACCGATTCTTGATGTTTCGATGATGTCGCAACCAGAGAGTCCCGCGAGAATCTGCATTCCTGCACAGATGCCTAGAATCGGCGCATGCGTTTCATTTACCCATGCGAATCTGTCGAGGTTGTTCAAGTACTTGAAATCCTTCAGCGCTGTCCCGCAAATGATGACTCTTTCTGCTTTTTTGATGTTAGTGTCTTCCAAACTCAGGAAGTTTCTGGAAACAACGTCTATATTGGCCTTTTTAAGAATGTCCTCAACGGGCTTAACGAACTCGAAATAGCTGAGTCTATCTGAACAGACATTAACTATCAGAATCATTTGTCAATCAACCTGGCATCCTTTATCTTGAACACTCCCGAATAGTTCCTGTAAGACACATGATAATCCCTGATTTCCACTCTTTTCTTGAAAAAGGGAGCATCTGTGACTGTTGTCTCTATTTCCCCACCCTCTCCCGCAGGGCTCAAGCCGTATTCATCCCTTAATCTTTCTAGCTTCTCTATTATTTCATTATCCAGTCTTCTGCCGAGAAATTTTTCGTCTAAAGGAAAAGCAAAAACACCCGATATCACAACTTCATACTTGTTCTTGACAACCTCGTTCAACAGCTCTATTTCATCTTTCAACCAAAGTGGGTTGAAACACCACAAATCGAGTTTCCTACAGATTTCCTGTACCCGCGTTGACTGATAGATAGATTTCACGGCACCGGTCACTATTCCTTGCAAACCGAAATCGGCTTTAGCCGTTCTAGTGGCTTTTTTCAAGTCTTCAAGTTCTTTCTCTTTCTTGCCCTTCGTCCTTCTCTGAACAAGCGGCAACCCGATGGCTTCTGCTTGTTTTCCAGTTACTTCAATGTTGGGAACATGAAACATGTAGCTCTCCTGACTTTCAGAGAGGAGAGTGATAAGACAAACTACATCGTGAAAACTCCTCGCTTTTTGCAACGCCAGGCAGGAGTCCTTTCCACCCGAGAACAGTACCCCAACTCTCATGAAAAGTGACTAGAACACCATGTTTTATAAAAGCATCCGCACGCCTTCAGGCCTATTGCAAACAAAACTTGCAATGGGCGTGCTAAAGCCTCTCTAATGAAAACAATACATGATGCCTGTCTCTAGATGAAGACCAAAACCTATATTGATTTGACCAAGCAGACACAATTCGAACTTGAGACTGTGCCTGATGGATGGCGAAACATTGAAGGAAAAGACCATTTTCTCTTTTTCACTCATGTTTCTTGTCATCCTCGGAGTCGTCTCACTTCTCATGGCATGGTATGGACCGTCGAGTTCTTGGAAGTTCCTGCTTGCCTTTTTCCCGCTCTTTGTGATTCTATTTGGCGTAGCTGCCCTTCGTCA
>Ga0315289_10004033_pt1 | contig 22034 bp, 18 predicted proteins | sample YL17G11_40_MG_FD_203452 | JGI IMG/M metagenome (GOLD analysis project Ga0315289, IMG submission 203452) | Sediment microbial communities from Yellowstone Lake, YNP, Wyoming, USA - YL17G11_40 | ecosystem: Environmental > Aquatic > Freshwater > Lake > Sediment | place: USA: Wyoming | collected... | reverse complement strand
TCGCAACAATAAGCACTACAAATTCGTCTGAGTTTGGGACCTATTCATTGAAGGTTTTACAAATGGCTCAGGCTGATAGATTAGCAGCGGCTGGATTTGTTGATAGTAATGAGACGGGGGTGGCGAGTTCATCCGGGGTTTTTAAATTCAAGGTTGGAGATGGAAGTGTAGTCACAATTAATGTTGATGAGGATATGACATTGGAGGAATTTAGGAATGCGATAAATTCAGCCAATGCGGGGGTTCGCGCAAGTATCATTAATGATGGGACGCCCACAAGTCCTTATAGACTTATCTTAACAGGACAATCAGTTGGGGCAACAAATCAAATTACAATAACTCAAAATGACACCAATCTTAATTTTTCTACTAATGTAATAGATTCTGCCTATGCTTATACAACAAATGCTTTTAATGGAACGGTAACGAGTGGCGGAACCTATACAGGTTCAGGGACACAGAACATCGTCGCTAAGGTTACACAAGGAGGTGCCATAGGCGCAGCAAAATTTGTTGTGTCTACCGATGGGGGAGTGACATTCGGGGCAACAGAATATACTACAAGTACAAGTCCTACAGCCATAACTACTACAGGAGTTGAGATATCTTTTGGTGCTGGGACTCAAGATTTTGCAGTGGGGGATATGTTTTCTATAGATGCATTTAATCCCAATTTACAAGAGGCGCGAGATGCGATTATTCAATTGGATGGAATAACAATAACACGTGGTTCCAATGTGATTTCTGATGCTATTCAGGGAGTAACTATCAATTTGCACTCTGCTTCGTCTACAGAAACGGTAACTTTAGAGGTTGAGGGTGATGATGCGGCTTTAACGAATGCTGTTAGTAATTTTGTAGATTCTTGGGGAGATGTAAATGCATTGATTAGTGCTCAGTTGAATTTGACTGAAGATAATGAAGCGATGCCTCTTTTTGGGGATTTTACTTTAAGGATGATACACAATCAGCTTGCTATGATGGTTACTGGAATTGTAGGGGGAACATCGAGTAATTTTAATAGTCTTGCATCAATTGGAATAACAATATCAAAAGAGGGAGCCCTTGAGTTTGATACGACAAAGTTTAATGAAGTTATTCAGAGTAATAAAGATGATGTAAGACTGCTATTTCAGAGGTATGGAAAAGCTGTCAATTCGAGTAATTTAACATATATAAGTGCATCAAGTAAGACTAAAGCGGGGACGTATGCAGTCTATGTGACGTCCGCGGCAACACAAGCATTAATTAATGGGAATCAGGCTATTCGTCCTGAAGGTTTAGTTAATGATGAAAAATTGACTTTTACGGTCGGGGAATCAGCTCTTGATGTGAATTTAACGGCGGGAGATACTATTACCACAATCGTTAGTAAGATAAATTCTGCAATGACAACGGCTGGATGGGATATTAGGGCTGAGGACGATGGAGGAATTGTGAAATTAAGGACGAATGCGTATGGTTCTTCCGCTAAATTTAAAGTAATTTCTGACCAGGACGGAGGAACTGATACTCAGACAGGAATTGGAACAACTGAGATAGAAGGGACAGGGACAAATATTCAGGGAACAATTGGAGGGAAACCTGCTACAGGAAATGGATTAACGCTGACAGGCATTACGGGTTATTCAACGGAAGGGTTATCAGTTAGAGTAGAAAATAATGCTGTGGGATTTATAGATAATATCAATTTCTCACAGGGTATTTTTAATCAGTTAGAAGACCTTGTGGATCTTTTCTCGAATTCTGTTGGTGGATCGATTACTGAAAGAGTAACCGGTTTACAATCTCAGGTGGATGATATTGATAGCACCGTAGCGAGAATGGAAGAGACTATAACGAGAAAAACGGATTCTCTAAGGCGACAATTTAATGCCTTGGAAACACTTCTCTCTTCCTTATATTCTCAACAATCATATTTAACTACTCAACTTGATAATATTGCGAAGTTGTCGGGGTAGCTCTTCATAATAATTAATCGATTGTAGCGGTCGGATTTATCCGACTGTGCATATTTCGTGCGATAAATCGCACCGCTACATTTTGTGAAGAACATATCAGGGAAAGAACCTTTACGATCTCAGGAGCAAATTTATGAATATGAAGAAAAATGGTTATGAGCAGTATCAAAAAACGGTTAAATCTACAACAGATAAGAAAAAGATTGTGTTGATGTTGTATGATGGGGCAATAATGTTTTTAAAAAAAGCCATTATCGCCATTAATGAAAATAAGAATATTGAGAAAATGGAAAAAATTAATCGAGTAATAGCGATTCTTTCGGAGTTGGTGAGTTCGTTGGATATGGCTAATGGCGGTGAAATTGCTGTGAATCTTTTAAGACTTTATGATTTTATGATTGATTATTTATATCAAGCTAATAGCGAGAATGATATAAATAAGATAAATAGAGTTATTAGTTTGCTTTCAAAGATACGTGATGGCTGGTCTACGATTATAGCGGAAAATGGGAAGTCTTCGGAAAAGCAAAAAAGTGAGTCTTCCGCTTCAGAAACAAAAGCAGAAGTTGCGGTTTAATTTTAGATAGAGGAGAGAGATTTTTTCTCACCATCGTAAAGTCATGCTGAACTTGTTTCAGCATCTTGAATCAAGTTCAGGATTCCGAAACAAGTTCGGAATGACATTTTAGGTAAAAAGATGTAGAATTCCAACCCACGATTCAAATCGTGGGTTTTTCTTTTTGTTAGAATATTTTTTAACTCAATATAAGATGTGTTTTTTATTTTTTATTTTCTGATGATGAACCCTTAGGTTCAGAAAGAGTAAAATTGCTTGGTAATAGGATACCGCCCGAGATAATTATTTTCATTGCATCTTCAATTGATATATCAGCCTCAATTACTTCTTCTTCGGGGAGTAGGAACAGAAATCCGGTTGTGGGATTAGGTGTTGTAGGTGAAAAGACACTAACATATTTTCTTCCTGTCTGATTTTCGATTAGTTCTTTTGTGATAAAGCCCAACAGTTTTGTTCCCTTTTTGGGGAAGTCTATCCACACCACTCTTTTAAAGGATTTTTGCGAAGAGATTGTGATTGATTCAATGACTTGTTTGGATAATGAATAAACTGTTTTTATCAAGGGGATTTTATTAATGACTTTCTCACCCATACTAATGATTCTTTTACCGAGAAAGTTCGTTGCAAAGATTCCTACAATGTAAATAATTGCCAGAGCGATACTTGTACCAACGACGATACCGATAATATTTTGTAAGGCTGGATATTTTATAATTAATTTTTCGAGGTAGGTAACTTTTTCTACTAAGGGAAGAAAACGGTCATTAATAAAATTAATTATATAGAGGGTGATTAACACAGGAATAGTAACAAGTAATCCAGCTATAAAGCGGGTTTTGATTCCCCTTTTCACGGTTTCGAAATAATTTTTTTCGGGTGTTTTATTATTTGATTTTTCCATTTTCGAACCTCCTTCAACAGCTTTCAGGTTGCAAATTTTCGTATGATTAAAAAATATTTTAACAGGGATATACAGGATTAACAGGATATTATCTTCAAATAACAAATCCTGTATATCTTGTCCATCCCTGTTAATTAAATCAGGTAACCCACAATTTTAATTGTGGGTTATAGAGAAAAAATAATATTTAATATGAACCGTTTAAACCGTTTTTAAGAGTTGTAGAAAAATCTTAAAACAAGTAATAAACAAAATATATTCCCTTATACCCATAGATAAATCTATGAGTTACCAAAAAAATGATTATGACACTGACTCTTACACTTCAGAGCTTCAGTTCACTACTTCGTGAGTAGTGACAGAACAGTGTTCTGTCAGCATAAAGCCTTGAGACAATATATTTTTTATCTACGAATTTGAGATTAACAAATAATAGTAGTTCTTAAAAAATCATAATACTATTGCGAGTGATTCAGCTTTGTATCAGATAATGAGAACTCCTTTGATAAAAACATTCCACCGGAGATAATTATTTTCATTGCTTCTTCAACAGTTAAGCCGGAATCAATAACATCGGTTTCTGGTACAACCATCATAAAACCTGATGTGGGATTTGGTGTTGTGGGCATAAAGATACATACATATCTTGCGTTTGTATTTTTTTCTATTAAATCTTTTGTTATGAAGCCTAACACTTTTGTTCCTTTAGTTGGATAATCTAACCACACAACACGCTTAAATGCCTGGCTCGATGAGAGTGTGACGGATTCTATGACTTGTTTTGAAAGGGAATAAACGGTTTTTATAATGGGGATTTTATTAATGATTGATTCTCCAATGATAATGATTCTTTTCCCGAGAATATTGGTTGCCAGAATTCCTGCAATATAAATAAATGTGAATGTAATTATTGCCCCGAAGGTGATGCCAATTATATTTTCAAGAATAGGATATTGAGTTGATAACTTGTCAAGGAAACCGATTTTTTTTACTAAAGGGAGAAAGATCTTGTTTATAAAACTGATTATGTACAATGTTATGAAAAATGGAATAATTACGATTAGACCTGTAATCATACGGGTCTTGAATCGCTTTTTAGGTGTGACTTTTAGATTTGTTAGAGTATTTTTATTATCCATTTTTTAACCTTTCTATCAAGCGAAAATGTCTCCGAAGAAAGTAGGAAGGTATCTTGATTTTAACCAACCAAGATAATGGCAACCGACTATTATATTTTTCTCAGGGTCAAGGGCGTGTTTCTCAAAATCCCATTTGACACCCAGTCTTTCAACCGTATCATCCCAGGTTGCTTTTGTAATTTGCATCAATCCTCTTGCGTCTGCTCTGGAAGTAGCTTTGGGTTCAAAGTCCGATTCAACTTTAATGATTGCCTTCACGAGGTTTTTGTCTATATCATATTTTTCAGCATATTTCTCAATAATCTCATCATATTTATTTTTATTAATATCTTTTTGCAACCAATAATTGACATTAGAAATATATTGTTTCGTTTCTATGTATGTAACATTACCATCATAGACAACAACAGCGGCTGGACCTGCGTTGTATGCCTGGAGTAAAATATCTAATGAATTATTTTTCAGTTTTTCTTCTTTTATTGGGATTTCCTTTTTAAGTTCATTTCTTGCTTTGACGTTAGCGATTTTTGCCTCCGCAATTCTTGTTATTATATTTATATTCCTTAGCGTATTATCTTTGCCATATTGGGTTTCGAGTTTGGCTATAGTTTTGTCCAGGTCGTATTGTTTTGGATTTATCTTTAAGGATTCCCGATATTCTCTGATAGCTTGTTGACTGAATCCTTGTTTTGAGAGGATGGTTGCGAAAGTATTATGAACCTTGTAAGAGAAGGGATCATATTTAAGAGCGCGTTGTAAATAGAAGTAGGCAGCATTAGGGTCAACGTGGTCAAATGCATTCTCAGCGAGCTTTTGATAAGTTAGAGATATCTTTTGATTGATTTCATTTGCGAATGGCGCATCGGAATATTTTGTTAAAAGAGAGATATATTCATCTACTGCTTTTTGATAATCTTTTTCATCAAAGATTGTATCGGCTTTAGCTAATTCTTTTTCTTTGAATCTGGTATAAGTAACCTGTTTTAATTTTTCATCAATTGTTTTTTTGTCGATTCCTGATTCATTAGCTTTCATATAGTATTCCTGCGCATATCGATATAATTTGCGTTTTAAGAATTCATCACCAAGATAAAGAAAGCTTTCTGACTTTGGTTCGTGTTTGATTTCTTTTATATTTGCCTTATTAAGTTTAATAGTTGTATCGGGAGTGATAAAAGTTATGCGAGTATTATCTTCTTCTTTTATATAGCCTTTTATGCGTGTACCGTTGAACATAATTATCTCATCAGCATAAACTACTTGAATAGTATGAATAAATAATGTAAATAAAATCAAAACAAATATAAAATAAGTTGTGAAAAATCTTTGATTCATATTAATAAATAAATTATTGAAATATCGAGCGAGCGAAAATTACTTGAGACCTCTGAAACACTGACTAAAATATGAGATTCTTCGCTTCGCTCAGAATGACAGAGACCATAAGTTGTCATTGTGAGGAGGCGAAGCCGACGAATCAATCTCGTTTTAAGTTACTATTATTATTTCAGAGATTTCTACTTGTAATTATTTTTCACATCGTTCATTTTATTAAAAAATTTTAATTGATTATAGATGACCTTATTAAGATTAATTAATCTAAAAATTACAAGTTATATAAATGTATTCAAAAGACAATTTCAAACATTTTGTATATTAAATTATGGGAGGTGAAATAATATGCCAGAATCCGCCAAATGTATGAATCATCCATTGAAGGATGCCATAACAAGATGTAAAAGGTGCAATAAACCGTTGTGTGTGGATTGTACGATGAGAACTGAGATTGGTGTATTTTGTTCGGAAGAATGCTATCATGCGACAGGGGAATTTATGAGAAGGGTGTCTTCAAGTCCTCCTAAGAAAAAACAATCTCTTCTCGAGAAGCTGAGGATTAAGAAGTTGTTGATATTAATAGTTGTGTTAGTTATTTTGTACTTTGTTCTTGCATACGTGACAGGTCAGTCCAATATAGGGGGCATTATTGGTGTTGTTAGAGGATGGATAGGAATTTAAGTTATTGCGTGAATATTTTTTATAATTGTTAAGTTAATTTACGTATTAGTAGAAAACGATTTCAAACTGTTCCCTACAAATAATAAGCTATATTTTTAGAAATATTATTGCAAGATTAAATTAATATGAATTCTAAACCGCAGAGAACGCAAAGAAGTCGCAAAGAATCGCAGAGATATATTGTAATTTAAAAGTTTGGTCACTTCGTGTGTCATGCTGAACTTGTTTCAGCATCTCACTTGAGATTCCGAAACAAGTTCGGAATGACACAGTATAGTTTATTGGTTTTTCAGAAATCTCTAATCAGGATAATTACAAAAGAAAATGATATTATACGATATCGTATTAACAATAGCTACTCCCTTTGTGGTTCCGTATTTCGTTTATAATATGGCTGTTAAGGGGAAGTATAAAAAGAGTTTTTTGAGAATGTTTGGCAGAGGAATTGATGGGATTCAATTTGACGAGAAAGACAAATTGAATATCTGGCTTCATTCCGTCTCTGTAGGAGAAGTTGTTGCGGCAAAACCGTTATTTGAATTGTTAGAGAAAGAAATACCGAATGCAAAATTTTTGTCTTCGACAATTACAGAGACCGGTAACGAAATGGCTCATAAAATTATTAAACAGGCTTCAACAATCATTTATTTTCCGTTTGATTACAGTTTTATCGTTAATAAATTTTTAAACAAATTCAATCCCCAGATATTTGTGATGATGGAAACGGAGCTTTGGCCCAATTTCTTAACTTTAGCAAATCAACGTGGTGTTCGACTCTTTTTAATCAATGGTAAGTTGAGCGATAAGTCATATAAGAGATATAAACAGTTTGGTTTCTTTTTTAAGAATGTGCTGAATCGTATTGATGCCTTTTGTATGCAGACTCAGACTGATGCTGATAAAATGGCTGATTTATGTGGGGACTCATCAAAAATTTTTGTTACAGGAAATTGTAAATTTGATTTCTCTTTCAAAGAATTTTCTGATGATGAAAAAAATAAATTAAGAAGAGATTTTAGGTTAGCTGATAATGATAGAGTCATTGTTGTGGGAAGCACTCATAATGGGGAAGAAGAGATTATTCTTGATATGTTTAAAGCAGTGAAGAGTAAATTTCCGAATATTGTGATGATTCTAACTCCGAGACATCCAGAAAGATATGAAACTGTAAGGAAAATAATAACTGAATTCGGTTTAAGATTTGTGAATAGGACTCAACTTGAGACTATAAAAGGGGAAGAGGAATTTGATATTATTTTGCTTGACACGATAGGTGAGCTTGCTAATGTCTACAGCTTATCTGAAATTTCAATTGTGGGAGGGAGTTTCGTTCCGATTGGTGGACATAATATTCTTGAACCGGCATTTTATTCTGTTCCAGTTATTTATGGTCACTATATGAACAGACAGCCTGAGATGCTTGAGTTAATGAGTCGATACGGTGGTGGAATTCAGGTTGATTCAAATCAATTGAGAGATGTCGTTTTAAATTTATTATCAGATGAATCAAAGAGAAGGGAAATCGGGAAAAAGGCAAGAAAGGCTGTTGAGGTAAATAAAGGCTCGGCGAAAAGATGTGTTGATATTATTTTGGATATGGTAAAGAAGAAGGGTCTAAATAAAGTGATATTGTAGACAGGATACACAGGATACATTACTACGATTAACAATTAAAAACTGACAACTGAGAATTTATTGAAAATTTAACCGCAAAGTTCGCAGAGAAGGCATAAAGAACGCAAAGAAATGAAAGAAATAGACCGCAGTTTTACACAGATTAGAACAGATTCTCGCTGATATTTAATCTGTGAAAATCCGTATTAATCTGCGTTCATCCGTGTTCTATTTTTATTTTTCTCTGCGATTCTTTGCGAGAGATTAATTTTATTTTTTGAAAGGAGTATACATAAATGTATCGGGTAGCTATTATGGGAGCGACTGGTGCGGTAGGTCTTGAGTTTATCAAGATACTTGAACAGAGAAATTTTCCTGTGAAGAGTTTGAGATTGTTAGCATCCTCAAGGTCGGCAGGCAGGAAGTTAAAATTCAAAGGTGAAGACTATACGGTTGAGGAATTAACGGAGAATTCATTTAAGGATATTGATATTGTGCTTGCGTCAGCGGGTGGTTCGATTTCAGCGAAATTTGCTCCAATCGCTGTAAAATCAGGTGCGGTTGTTGTTGATAATACAAGTTATTTCAGGATGCAACCTGATGTGCCTCTTGTTGTTCCTGAAGTTAATCCAAAGGATGTGGGGTGGCACAAGGGAATTATTGCTAATCCTAATTGTTCAACAATTGGAATGGTTGTGGTCTTAAAACCCATATATGATGCTGCAGGAATTAAACGAGTTGTAGTATCAACTTATCAAGCTGTTTCCGGGGCAGGATTGAAAGCGATGGAAGAGTTGAGATTGCAAACAATTGATGTGCTTGCTGGAAAAGAAGCGAAGCCTAAAATTTTCCCTAATCAGATTGCATTTAACTGTCTTCCGAGAATCCCTCAGTCAGGTGGGATTGATGATTCAGGATATACTTCAGAAGAATTGAAGATGATTAATGAGACACAAAAGATTATGGGTAATAATAAAATAAAAGTTACCGCAACCACAGTGCGAGTGCCTGTTTTTATCGGACATTGTGAGTCAGTAAATATAGAGACAAGAAAGAAAATCACTGCTGATGAGGTTCGGAAAGTATTGAGTAGAGCACCTCTTGTTAAAGTAGTTGATGACCCGAAGAACAATCTTTATCCAATGGCGATAATGTGTGCTGGAAAAGACGATACTTATGTGGGTCGCATTCGTGAAGATAATTCCGTAAAGAATGGAATTAATTTATGGTTAGCGAGTGATAATGTGAGAAAAGGTGCGGCATTGAATGCAATTCAAATAGCAGAACTCTTGATTGAAAAAGATTTGGTCAGGGTGCCATAATGTGAATATTTTTCGAGATAAGACTTCTGGAAATTGGGGACAGACGACACAGGGCAGTCCCCAATTCCCCAATGTTTTTCAATTCATAAATCCCTCAGTCAAATTAATTTCGCTCATCCTTTTTACAATCCTTGTTTTCTTCCCATTATTAAAAGAATTTTCCTATCCTTTTATTCTTATCGTTGTTTTTCACCTTATATTTTTACTTTGTATAATGTTAATTTTTTATGCACTTGTTAGTATTAAACCAAGAGAGGTAATTCGAGTTCTTTTTAGGATTAAAATTCTGTTCATCTTAACTATTATTTTCAGGTCATTTTCTTATGGAAAATATTATTATGTTATACCATTTATAAGGTTGCCGGTCAGTCTGGAAGGGCTTATCAGAGGGATAATTTTATTTGTCCAAATTTTCTTAGTAATGTTAGCTTGTCGGTTATTTACTTATACCACATCACCCGATGCGATTGTTTCAGCCATCAAGAAAATACTTACACCATTTAAAGTTATCAGGATTCCGGTTGAAAAAATTGCGAAAATTTTTACTATGACTCTCTATCTGATTCCTGTAGTATTAAGAATTTCTCAAGCGAAGGCAAAAAATTTTAAGATGAAACAAGAGGGAAATGTAGTAAAAAGATTTTTTAACTTAATTCATTATGCGATTGAATTTTTGTCGGATTTGTTAGTAACTATTTTAGGAAAATGTGATCAGACGACTTTTGTCAATCCCCATTCTCCTGTAGTGCGAGATTTATCTCGCCCCCTCCCTAACCCTCCCCCTATAAATGGGGGAGGGAAGGGTGGGGGTAGAGATGTCGCACCGCATATAATGCAAAAGAAAGATTATAAGATTGTCCTATTGTTAACTGTATTGATTATTTTAGAGTTCGTGATGATTCTTTGTGTTTCACATTGGATAATGTTTTCTATAGATTTTTAATTTTCGTACTTTTTCGTGAACTTTCGTGGCTATTATTTGCATTTAAATTGTCAGTTATCAGTTTTACATTTTTAAATTTTATTAATTTTATCTTGTTAATCCTGTCTATCCTGTCAGAATATTATTTTTTATTTATACCTTTCGTGGTTGTTAAGATTTTTTAATAGAAAAAGGAGATAGAAACGGTGGTTCAGACAGAAAGACTTTCTTTTAATACAAAAGGGAATTGTGATATTATTGATATAACTGAAGCGGTCAGTAAAAAATTAAGTTCGGCTCGGATGAAGAGTGGAATTGTAACAATGTTTGTAGCGGGTTCAACGGGTGGTTTGACTACTGTTGAATATGAACCGGGGCTTGTTAAAGATATAAATGAATTATTTGAGAAGATTATCCCATCCAATAAATCTTATCATCACGATGAGACCTGGCATGATGGGAATGGTCATAGTCATTTACGAGCTTCGTTATTAGGACCATCCTTAACAGTTCCCTTTGAATCAGGACGATTATTATTGGGTACCTGGCAGCAAATTATTTTTATTGATTTTGATATTAGGCGAAGAGATCGAGAGATTATCTTGCAATTTATAGGGGAATAAAGTTACAAATATTAAGTTAAATAATCAACGAGGCTTAAATGTTTTATAGTTTCTGAGTGGAATCATATTTTATTCTATATCATTTCTGCTTCTCTCATAAGTTTTAAAGTTTCTTTGGCTTCTTTTGCATCGAGTTTTTTTATAGCGAACCCTGCGTGGACGATAACATAATCACCTTTTTTGACATCTTCAACAAGCCGTAAATCGGCTTTGTATCTCACATTTTCAATTTCTACCGTTCCTTCATCTCCATTTATTTCGATTATTTTCATAGGCACTGCTAAACACATAGATTGACTCCAAAACAAAATTTTTAACCGCAAATCTTATGAAGAGCAAAAAGAAAAAGCTTTAATCACGAATTCAATATATGGAGAACTAACCACGAAAGAATATGAAAAGTCACGAAAAAAAATAATATTTAATTAACAGGGATGCACAGAATACACAGGATAAATTATTCAAATTAACAATTTAAAACAGACAACTGACAATGAAGAGTAAATTTGAGATTCTTTGCTGATCCTTCGCTTCGCTCAGGGCTTCGGCTCAGAATGACAATTTTGAATTATTGGTCTTCCGCTTTGTATTTTAAATTTTCCCGAATCCTGTTAATCCTGTATATCTCTGTTAAAATATTTTTAATTGTGAATCGTGCAAATTAAAGCAATTTCTTAGAATTATATAGATAAGGGTTGATGGTTATAAGTTTAAGGTTTAAAGAGATTAGCTTTGAAATTTTATTGACACAAAAATCGCCTTATCTATATTGTTTCTTTATAGTTTATTAGCAAAAAATTAATATTGTGGAGATATAAGATGCCGCTATTTTTGTTATTTTTTGCTTTTATCATTTATTTTTGGGGATACAAGTTTTATTCGAAGCACCTTGCACAAAAGTTTGGTTTGATAGAGAATAATCCAACTCCTGCAATTGAGATTAATGATGGGATTGATTATGTTCCGACACAAACCCCTGTTGTTTTTGCTCATCATTTCGCCTCTATAGCTGGAACAATGCCTATTATAGGACCTACAATCGCATTGGTCTATGGATATATTCCTGCTTGGTTATGGCTTGTTTTTGGGGCTGTATTTTTAGGAAGTGTTCATGACTTTATTGTATTATTCGTTAGTATCAGGGAAAAGGGGAAGTCAATAGCTCAGATAATAAATAATACGCTTGGGAAATTGGGTTATGGTCTTTTCTTAGGATTTACGCTTGTAATGCTTTTGCTTGTGAATTCACTTTTTCTTAATGCCGCCGCCGCCGCATTGACTTCTAAAACCCCACTTGCAATTCTTGATTTATCTGAGAATCAAACCCTGCTCAGAACTGTTCAAGAAAAAGATGTTGTTAAAGGAGTGATTGGTGGTATTGCTTCCACATCAGTTATTGTCATTACATTATGTGCACCAATGATTGGTTATCTTTTATACAAGAGAAAAATGCATTGGTTTTATGGGACTCTCTTATCACTCTTTATATGTATTGCATCAGTTGTATTTGGTTTCAGACATCCGATTTCTTTGAAACCGATTTATTGGCAAATTATTCTTTCCGTTTATACATTATTTGCAGCGGGACTTGCGGTTTGGCTTGTTCTACAACCAAGGGATTTTATCAATGTGCATATTTTATACATTGGAATCCTTTTATTAGGGGTCGGAACTCTCGTTAGCGGAATATTTAAAGGGCTTTCATTCAATATACCTGCTTTGAATTTGAGTGAAGGGACGAAAATTCTCGGATGGATTTGGCCCAATTTATTCATTGTTATAGCCTGTGGGGCGATTTCAGGATTTCACTGTCTGATTGCAAGTGGGACGACGTCCAAACAAATTAAAACGGAAAAAGCAGCGAGACAGATTGGCTATGGTGCTATGATTCTCGAATCCATATTAGGAGTTCTTGTAGTAATTGCAGTAGCAACATCATTAAAAGATTTCGCTTATTACAAACAGATAGTTCATAGTCCGGGAAACTCCAATCCTATACTTGCTTTCTCATTAGCAGTTGGTGGAATTCTGAATAATTCATTAACAATTCCTAAGGTTTATGGCACAATCTTTGGTATTATTATGGTAGAGGGTTTTATAGCAACCACACTTGATACGTCGATTAGATTGAATCGTTATCTCTTCGAGGAATTGTGGAATATTTTATTCAAAGGAAATGTTCCATTTCCGCTGAACAAAATTGTTTTCAACTCTGCCCTTCCAGTCATATTAATGTTTTTCGTGGCTTATTTCAATGCGTTGGTGGCATTAGTCAAAATTTTTGGGACGGCAAATCAACTCCTCGGCTCACTTGCATTAATCGCCGTTAGTGCCTGGTTATTTCTCAAAAAAAGACCAACAATTTATACAATACTCCCTGCAATTTTTATATCTCTCACCACAATGGCTTCATTAATTTATCTACAGTTTACCAATTTTATACCCAAGAGGAATTATCAGTTAGCAGTGATCGACCTTTTGTTATTTGTTCTTGCGGTAGGAGTTATATTGATTACGGTGAGGTTTATAATTGGAGTTGCCAAAGGTAAAATATCGACTAAAACTGCTTCTTAAAAGTATTTTGGGAAGCCTTTATAAGACAAACTTTTCTAAGATAATCCCCGATTTATAAGAAAAATAATGTAATAAAATATTTTTACTTGACAACAGCTCTTTGTATTAAATTAATAAATACGCTCAAAGATAGGATTATGTGCATTCGAATATCTTGTAGTGCGAGATTATAGAATTTCAATAAATATTGTCTACAAATCGAGAATTCTGAATCACTGCAAAGCATCAACCCCTCACCTTAATCCTCTCCCCAGAGGGGAGAGGGAAGGGTGAGGGGGCATTTTCATTAATTTATGGACAATAATTTGTGAAAATTTATTATCTCGCACAAACATACGACATAAATGTCGCATTACAATATTATAGGTAAGAAAGGTTTTATTAAGATGCAACAAATAGCACCCGTAACAGATGCTAAAGAATTTATTATAGGGTTGAATTCCAGAGTCCTTCGGGATATGTCGAAACATAGGGAGAAAACAACCGAATATGGAAGTCCGAGCTATATAACAAAGATGCGGTCTCGCGGCGCTGATTTCACTCGCAACATTGTTGATGGGGAAGTCACGGAAAAGGACTATCAAACCATTGAAGAAGTTAAACAATATTTGAAGAGTCAAGTTTTGGTTCAAGTTGACAGAGAAATGTGTCAGGGAGGAAAACATCGCTCTTTTCTATGCAGATTATATGTGACAAAACCCTATTCATATCTGGCTTTAATGTTGTATAATAGTTTATTGCGACCATTAAAGTATAAAGAGCCAGATTTTTATGTAATTGATGTTCCGGAATGGAAGGAAAGAGCAGTTATCGTCGATCCGATTAATGGAGTGACTTATGTTTTAGGTTCGGATTATTATGGTGAAATAAAAAAGGGATTTTTGCGAATGACAATGTATCGAGCAAAGATCCGTGGTATGATTGGATTACACGCAGGGAGTAAGGATGTTTGGGCTGTTAGCAGAAGGTCAGATGAGTTAATTCGCTCCGGGATGTTATTCTTTGGTTTATCAGGAACAGGAAAAACAAGTCTTACCTGTCACGACTTTAATATAGATACAAAACGGGGTGAAAAAATCGTTGTTAGACAGGACGATGTTGTTATCTTATCCCAGGATGGCTATTGCACTGGAACGGAAGGAAAGGGTTTTTATGTCAAGACTGAGGATTTGTCCCCTGATGACCAGAAGTCTATTTATTATGCTACAATCAGTCAGAATGCGATTCTGGAGAATGTCTGGGTTGGTGATGATGGGAAAGTAGATTTCACAAACAAGTCCTTAGCCTCAAACGGTAGAGCCATTGTTCAAATAAGTGAAGTGGAGAATTCGGGTGGTGGAATAGATTTACCATTTACAAATCAGATGTTTTTTATTACCCGAAATGCGCTTATGCCACCTGTTACAAAATTAACTCCTGCTCAGGCAGCTTGCACTTTTATGTTGGGGGAATCTATAAAAACATCTGCGGCTGACCCAAATGCTAAGGGTGAGGCGGTTCGTGAAGTAGGTACTAATCCTTTCATCATTGGACCAAAATATGAAGAAGGCGATAGAATTTATGAGATTCTCCAGGATAATCCCAATATGGATTGTTATATTTTAAACACAGGTCACGTGGGTGTAGGTGAAAAGAAAATTAAAATAGGTATTCTCGATACAGTTGCAATCATCAGAGAAATCGCAAGGGAAGGTATCGAATGGGTTGAAGATGAACTCTTACAATTACAAGTTCCAAAAAGTGTAGTAGGATTTGACATTAATAAATACGATGTGAGAAAGTATTTTAGTCAAAATGAGTTAGAAGAAAGATTGAAGGTTCTGAGAAAAGAAAGAATGGAGTGGTTGGAGCAGTTTCCTGGACTTTATAAGGAAATAGTTTCGACAGTTTATTAAAGAATAATTAGGTTATTTTTAAAATGTAGGAGAAATGTCATTCCGAACTTGTTTCGGAATCTCAATAGGACGGAAAAAAGAGATGCTGAAACAAGTTCAGTATGACTTTATGAAGACGACGATAAGTCGCCTATACCACAGTGTCGCATTACTATGAATGAATTATCTACTCTTAAAAGATATGTGAAAAAATATTTCCCCCATATTGTTCTTGGATTAGCCTTTGTTATCGCCACAAATCTACTCAGTATTGTCTCGCCGGAGATTATAAGAAATGCAATTGACAATATAAAAGTTTTTCCCATCAAAGAAATATTGTTCAATTCTGCTTTTCTGATAGTAATCTTTACGCTTATTCAAGGCTTATTTCGTTATCTGATGAGAAGAGTGCTTATAAGTACATCAAGATATATAGAAGTTGATATTCGTAATGATCTCTTTCGGAAAATCCAGACTCTATCTGCATCGTATTTTAATAAAACGAGAACAGGGGATATAATGGCGAGATTTAATAACGATTTGAACAGTGTCAGGATGGTTTTAGGACCGGGAATAATGTATCTCGCTAACACAATTGCCATCACACCAATAGTAATAATCAAGATGATTGATTATGATGCAGTACTTACAGGGTATGTTCTTATACCACTGATTTTTATTCCATTCTGGGTTGATATATTTGAGAAACAATTTTATAAAAAATTTAAGGCTGTTCAGGACCACTATTCGATTATCGAAGCAAAGGTTCAGGAGAATCTTTCAGGCGCTCGTGTGGTTAAGGCGTATTGTCAGGAACAGAATGAAATTGAGCAATTTAAAATTCTCAATCAGGAATTTGTAAGGAAGAATTACTCTCTTGCCCTATATCAGGGTTGGTTTTTCCCGATGTTTGGTTTTATATTGGGTATTGGAACATTAATTATATTGTGGAAGGGTGGCGGACGTGTTATTAATAATCAGATTACGATTGGTGAGCTTATTGCTTTTAATATGCTTCTGGGGCTGATGATTTGGCCAATGATGGGTTTAGGATGGGTTGTTAACCTTTTTCAGAGAGGCGCTGCCTCTATGACAAGAATCAATGATATTTTTAATGTTGAACCTGAAATTAAGGATAGTATTGATGTCAAATCCATTGAGGGATTGAAGGGGAAAATTAAAATTACAGATTTAGTATTCAGTTACGACACCGCAAGTCCCGTATTAAAAAACATCAATCTGACTATAGAACCGGGAAAAACTCTTGGAATTGTCGGTGAGACAGGCTCAGGTAAATCGACATTAGTTAATCTGATTTCAAGAATATATAAAGTTGATAATGATAAAATATTTATTGATGACGTTGATATAAATAAGATTCCTCTCGGACAACTCAGAAAGGCGATTGGCTATGTAACTCAAGAAACCTTTTTATTTTCGGAATCCGTCGAGAAGAATATTACATTTGGTGTTGATAATTATTCACCAGAAGAAGTAGAAAAAGCCAGCTACATCTCTCATCTTCATAGTGATGTGCAATATTTCCCTCAAACCTATAACTCGATTATTGGGGAGAGAGGTGTTATGCTTTCAGGGGGTCAGAAGCAGAGGACTTCGATTGCCAGGGCATTAATAAAAAAGCCCAAGATACTCATACTCGATGATGCCTTTTCGAGCGTTGATACTCATACTGAGGATAGAATTCTCACTAATCTCAAAAAACATATAAAGGATATTACCTGCATAATAATATCTCATAGGATATCAACATTAAAAGATGCTGATGAAATCATCGTTCTTGATAAGGGAAAGATTGTTGAGAAGGGAATTCATCAAGATTTGTTGAAATTGAATAAAATTTATGCCGATATATATTATAAACAATTGTTAATGGAAGAAATAGAAAGCGAAAAATAATTCTTGAATCCTGGTGGTTAATAATGAGAAATCTCAACCGCGACGTCACAACGACCACAAAGAAAAATATTGTTTGAAAAAGAAAGAATAAAATTATTCTGTAGTTGTGCTCGTAGTGCCGTTGTGGTAAAATTTTTTTAAGGAGAAGTGAAATGGATAAAATTTTAGAAGTTCTTATTAATGAAGGGCGAGAACCGGCTGCTTCTATTGCGAAAAGAGTGGGTATGTCTAAAGAAGAAGTAGTGGAAAAAATTAAACAGTTGCAAAAAGACAAAATTATTCTTGGTTACAAAGCTGTAGTAAATACTGAAAAACTCTATGAAGACAGAATCTCTTGTATTGTCGAGGTCAAGGTTACTCCTGAAAGAGAGCAGGGTTTTGATAGTATTGCTAAGAGAATACATAAGTTTACGGAGGTAAAATCCCTTTATCTAATGTCAGGCGGCTATGATTTGCTGGTTATTATTGAATGTAAATCGATAAAGGATATTGCGGATTTTGTCGCAAGAAAGTTAGCAACAATACCGAATGTTACAGGGACAGCAACCCATTTTATGCTCAAGCGATATAAACATGATGGTTTTGTTATATCAGGAGGTGAAGAGATAGAAAGGATGCCCGTGACTCCGTAATCCGGTCTATATTGATTTATTCTAAACATTTATGAAACCACAGATAAAGACAGATGAACACAGAAATGTATGGACAAAACAGTGTTCTGTCCCTACAAAAATTATTTTCTGTGTTTACCTGTGTTAATCTGTGGTTTTATTTTAGAAAATCTTTCTCGACAAGAAATTTCGTGGTATAATGTAGGGGACGCGTATATGCGTCCCTTACAAATTTAAATTAGAATAGAACGATTTATAAATAACTTGAAATAAGTAAATTCCTATTGATTGTATAATTAATTACAGAAATATAAATGACAAATTCATCAGATAAGAGGATTTTAGCGAAATTCTACTTGACCTGATAATATCACTTAATTATAAAAATTTTACATATTGTTGTTGAATCTTAGTTTTGAGAAAATTTAATCTTTTATATTGCATTTTAGAATTCAAGGATACTTTAATAAAAATAAATCACCGTGATTTTCCAATCAAATATTTCGTCGTGAGGTATTAAACAATATGAAAGTAGAAGTAAAATTACCTGAACTTGGGATGGGAATTCATTCTGCAACGTTGAACTTCTGGTATCTTGATGAAGGGGATATGGTCTCTCAAGGGGATGACCTTGTGGAATTAACTACCGATAGGATGACGTTTAATCTCCCTTCTCCGTCCACCGGTAGAATTAAAAAGATTTATGTAAACGAAGGAGAGACAATCCAGGTAGGAACAACCCTTGCTATTATTGAGGAGAAATAATGAGTGTTCTTATAGTTGGTTCACTTGCTTATGATGATATAAAAACACCCCGTGCTGATAAAAAAGAATTATTGGGTGGATCAGCAATCTACTCCTCAATAGCTGCATCAATGTTCACCAGAGTTTCAATTGTGGGTGTTGTTGGGGGTGATTTTAAGGAAAAAGATATTAAATTACTCAAATCAAAAAAAATAGATTTATCCGGTCTCGAGATTATAAACAATAGGAAAACTTTTCGATGGAGTGGTGCCTATGCAGAAGATATGAATGAGAGGACAACATTATTCACGAAACTGAACGTCTTTGAAAATTTCTCTCCGAAAATCCAAGCCTCTCTTAAAGATTCAGAATATGTTTTCCTTGGGAATATTAATCCTGAACTTCAATTAGATGTAATGAAACAAATTAATAACCCTAAGATTGTTGTCTTTGATACTATGAATCTCTGGATTAATACGAGTCTTAAGAACCTTCTTAAAGTTATGAAGTTGGCAGATGTGATCTTGATTAATAGTGAAGAGGTACGGATGTTATCTGGTGGTGAGAAAAACCTCTTAAAAGCGGGGGAGATTCTGATTAGAAAAGGCGCTAAGAGACTTATTATTAAAAAGGGTGAATATGGCTGTGCAATGATTACTAAGGATTCAGTATTTATGATTCCAGCATATCCTGTTCGAGAAGTTAAGGATCCGACTGGAGCAGGTGATGTATTTGCTGGTGGTTTTGTTGGTTATTTAGCTTCTGTTGATAATCCTTGTGAGGAAAATTTCAGGAAAGCTTTGGCTTATGGGACTGTTCTGGCTTCTTTTAACGTAGAGGATTTTAGCATTGAAAGATTAAAGACACTGACCAAAAAAGAAATGGAAGATAGACTCGAATCCTTTAGAAGTATGATTCAATTTTAATAGATTTGTAAGGGTCGCATATATGCGACCCCCACATTAATATTTTAAAAACGAGATTGCTTCGCTCACCTTGTTCACTCGCAATGACACAGCAAGCTCCCTCTCCCCTTGTGGGAGAGGGAAGGGTGAGGGGTGTCATTCTGAGTGAAGCGAAGAATCTTGTGGTTTGTTTAGTTTTACAGATTTTTCAAGTTAGAATCATTGAATCGTTGTAGTTTATTTCTTTCTTTCTTTATATCATTAGGAGAAGCTATCAATGAAAAAAGTAAAAATGGGTCTAATTGGGTTTGGTAATATTGGAACGGGTCTTCTTAGAAATCTAAAAAATAACAAAGAAATAATAGAGGAACGATGTGGTTGTGAAATTGAACTTACTAAAATTGCTGATAAGGATATTACTACACTTCGTAATGTAGATTATGATAAGAATATGCTTACTGATGATGTTTACAAAGTGATTAATGATCCTGAGATAAAGATTGTAATTGAGCTTATTGGTGGTTTAGAACCAGCGAGGACATTCGTGGCTGAATCACTTAAAAAGGGAAAACACGTTGTTACGGCGAATAAAGCAATGCTGGCAAATTTTGGGAAAGAACTGTTTGATTTAGCAAAGGAAAATAATGCGTTACTTCTTTTTGAAGGGAGTGTTGGTGGTGGTATTCCAATCATTCGTGGACTCCAGCAGGGAATTTGCGCTAATAATATTAAATCCATTAAAGGGATTTTGAATGGAACTTGTAATTATATTTTGACTAAAATGACTGAAGAGGGTAGTAGCTTCAATTCTGTTCTAAAAGAGGCACAGGAAAAGGGATTCGCAGAACCTGACCCGACTTATGATATTGAAGGTTATGATAGCGCACATAAAATAGCAATTCTTGCTTCTTTAGCCTTTGGTCAAGAGATTAAATATGATGATGTTTTTGTGAATGGAATTGCGGGAATTCAGAACACTGAAATCTCTTTCGCAAAAGAATTAGGTTATGTTATTAAACTTCTTGCTATTGCCAAAAATCACAATGATGAAGTTGAAGTAAGAGTCCATCCTACGCTTATTCCACAAGATAATATGTTAGCCTCAGTTTCTGGTGTGAATAATGGCATATTGGTAGAGGGAGATATGGTTGGTGAAACGATGTTTTATGGTAGAGGTGCCGGTCAAGACCCAACGTCAAGTGCAATAATAAGTGATATTATGGCAATTGCCCAAAGTATCGTAGAAGGTGGTTGTCATAAAGATACGAGATTGTTGAATCTATCTGATATTAAAAAAATCAGACCTATCGACGAGCTCGAGTCAAGTTATTATTTGAGGTTTATTGTTATTGATAGACCGAGAGTGATGGCAAGGATAAGCTCTATTCTTGGTGATCAAAATATTAGTATTGAATGTTGTATCCAAAAAGGGAGAAATATAGGTGATTATGTCCCACTCATATTAACCACTCACACGACCAAAGAAAAAGCAATTCAGGATGCAATAAAAGAAATAGGGAAATTGGATATAGTAAAAGAAAAACCGTTCTTACTCAGGGTTGAAGAATAACAAGAAGCGTAGTGCGAGATAATAAGTTTTCATAAATTATTGTTCCAAATATTCTATAAGGGTGTGGATTTTTCTCTCTTTTGGAGTGCGAAAGCTTGCTTTCGCTTTGTTTTGTGGAAGCTTGCTTCCACCGTGATGGATAGGCATAATTTTTTCCTACAAATGGGCAAGACCAAGGTCTTGCCTTCCAAAGCGGTAGCAAGCTACCGCACTCCACATAAAATGGAACAATAATTTTTAGAAATTTATAATCAAACTTCCACATTAATTTTAAAATGAAACCATTAATTTATTCTATTTTAGTAATATTTTCTATTCTAATATTGTTTCCCAATTCAATTAACCCCGATTCTATTACTCTTCTTAACGACAATAAGATTAATGGAAATATTTTCGAGATAAAGGTCGGTGAATATGTCAAAATCCAATTAGAAAATCAAAGTGAAATCACCGTTCATTGGGATGAAATCAAGGAATATACTGATGAAGTGTATTCAAAAGAAAGTGCAAAAGAAAGTGTAAAAATCAGCGATATTGTCGGTAAGTATGAGTGGAAGTTTAAGTCCTGGAAATCACCTGTTACAATAGAAATAAAGCTGGAAGGTGGTAAGATTACCTTTAGGGGTGAAAATCCTCAAGGTAAAACGATGGTAGGTTCGGGTTTTTTGAATGGAAATCAAGTTGTAATGCGAGATTGGATGTTAGGAAGCGGTGAAGAGGTATTAAAGGGGACTCATAAGATTGTATTTTCAAAGGATGGCAAA
>Ga0315289_10004031_pt1 | contig 22038 bp, 16 predicted proteins | sample YL17G11_40_MG_FD_203452 | JGI IMG/M metagenome (GOLD analysis project Ga0315289, IMG submission 203452) | Sediment microbial communities from Yellowstone Lake, YNP, Wyoming, USA - YL17G11_40 | ecosystem: Environmental > Aquatic > Freshwater > Lake > Sediment | place: USA: Wyoming | collected... | reverse complement strand
TCGCGGGTGATTTAATACAATTGTGATTATTTCTGATATGATGTGGCCCCCTCACCCTAACCCTCTCCCCGGAGGGGAGAGGGAAAGATAAGAGGAGATCAAGTAGGATGTTTAAAAAGTTTTGTCATTGATATCAGTAAAGAATTGGGTTTTGAACTTTTGAGCCATTAAACTGGATTCTATGCACGTCTATGGGGATATAAGAAAGATTAATTTTCAGGGTTTCGATAAACCGGTGGTGACCTTGGGGACATTCGATGGGGTCCATCTAGGCCATCAAGCTATAATCAAAAGACTTTTGGAGAGGTCAAAAGAAAAAAAAAGAATCGGGTTAGTGGTCACCTATGAACCCCATCCGCAGAGTGTGGTTGCGCCCCAGAGCGCTCCAGAAGTTTTGACCACCTTGAAGGAGAAACTTTATCTTTTGGAGAAATTGGGGGTGAAAGAGACTTTGGTGATCGACTTCGACAAAGAGTTGAGCGAATTGGGGGCCGAAGAATTCCTGGAAGAAATTTTAGTCAAAAAGTTAAACGTAGGTGAGATCATAGTAGGACATGATCATGCCTTCGGGAAAAACAGAGCTGGAAGAATAGAGCTTTTGGCGGAGGGAAGCAAAAAGTATAACTTCCAGTTGGAGGTGATACCTGCGGTATATACCGAAAATTTTCCAAAAAATCCTGCTCAAACGGGCGGGGGGATGCCCGTGGGAGAAGAGAGAATAAGCAGCACCAAGATAAGAAAAGAGCTTAAGGAAGGGGATTTCAGCAAGGGGATAAGAATGTTAGGGCATAGCTATCCCGTCTGGGGACAAGCGATAAAAGGGAAGGGGAGAGGAAAAACCTTAGATTATCCCACCATAAATTTGAAGACCCCCCCAGGGAAACTTTTGCCCAAAGACGGAGTATATAGCACCAGAGTGAAGATTAAAGACAAAGATTATCTGGGAATGCTTTACGTTGGAGCTAAGCCGACTTTTGGTGACAACTCTCGCTCGGTGGAGGTTCACCTGTTCGACATAGATCAGGATACAATCGACTCCGGAGTTTGTCTTTTTGTGGAAAACTGGATTCGGGAACCGCAGAAATTTGACACGCCAGCGCTTTTGAAAGATCAACTGAGAGCAGATGAAAATAAGATAAAAGAGATGTTTCATATAAACTAATATAAACGTAATTAGTTCTGAGACATGTGTCCCCCTCACCCCTTCGCTTCGCTCAGGGCAGGCTCTAACCCTGTCCCACAAGGGGAGAGGGGATGGGGCAATAGACGGGTCAACGGATGGAACGAATGAAACGGATGAGGTTTGGTGATCTGCGATGCATTGACAAATTCGTTGCATTTTGCTTAATTCCCCCTCACCCTCTCCCCTAAGAGGGTGTGTCAGAATTTCGGTTTTTGTAGCCGCCCCGCTTAGCGGGGCGAAATCGAGATGTTGAATTCCAATGACTTACGTCCATATGGACGGCTACAACCTCAAAACACAATTATGACACAGTCTCTAAGGGGAGAGGGAAAAGCGAGGAGAAACCAAGAAGAATGTAAAATAGTTTTTTACCATGGTATTGAAAAAGGAGGTTATCTTGCCACTCACCAAAGAGAAGAAAGAGAGGTTAATCAGGGAATACCGGATGCATGATAAAGATACCGGTTCACCAGAGGTGCAGGTAGCTTTGCTCACCGAAAGGATTAACCAGTTAACCGAACATCTAAAAGGGCATACCAAAGATTTCAGCTCCAGAAGAGGACTGTTGAAATTGGTGGCGCAAAGAAGGAGGCTTTTGGACTATCTTAAGGATACGGATCTAGAGGGTTATCGGAAAATCGTGGGAGAATTAGGCTTGAGAAAATAAGAAGAGTTGAGAGCAGAAAGCAAAGAGTTTAGAGGAAAATCCTTTTGCTCTAAGCTCTATGCTCTTTACTCTAAACTGAATTTGAGGAGTTGCAGAATGACCGAAAGAACTGAAAGAGTGGAAGTGGACTTAGGTGGAAAGAGCTTGATCATAGAAACCGGGAAGGTAGCAAAACAGGCGCATGGAGCCACAATCGTGCGCTTGGGGGATACTATGATCTTAGCCACAGTGGTGGAGGCAAAACAGGTGGATGAGGAGCAGGATTTTTTCCCTCTGTTCGTGGACTATAGAGAAAAGGCTTATGCGGCCGGTAAAATTCCCGGGGGGTTTTTTAAAAGAGAAGGCCGACCCAGTGAAAAGGAGATCGTAAGTGCCAGATTTATTGATAGATCTTTGCGTCCCTTGTTTCCGGAAGGGTATTTCAATGAGGTGCAAATAATGATCATGGTTTTATCCTTTGATCAAGAGAATGACGCTGACGTTTTGGGGTTGATCGGTGCATCCGTGGCCCTGGGCATTTCGGAGATACCTTTTTATGAACCAATCGGAGCGATCCGGGTGGGGCGGATAAATAATCAATTTATCTTAAATCCCCTTTTCTCGGAACTTGAGGTGAGCGAAATGAACTTAGTGGTGGCAGGGACAGGGGATTATATCAACATGGTGGAAGGAGTATGCCAGGAGGTCTCCGAAGAGGATCTTTTAGCCGCCTTGGAGTTTGGGCATGAAAAAGTAAAACTATTGGTGGGGATACAAAAGGAACTTTTGGCAAGATGTGGGAAACCGAAACAAAAAATCAAACCATCTCCCCAAAATCCAGAATTGGTCCAGGCGGTCACAAATCTGGCGTTGGAGAAGATAGCCGAGGCTAACCATACCCCAGACAAAAACGAAAGACAAAACAAGCTGGACGAGCTTTTGGATTCGGTAACTTTGGAGCTTTTGGAAAAATTCCCGGAAAGCGAAAATCAAATCAAAGCGATTCTCGAGGAACTGGAGAAACAGGACATGCGGAAGATGATTTTAACCGAAGGGAGAAGAGTGGATGGCAGAGACATTTACCAGATAAGGCCGATTTCTTGTGAGGTAGGGGTTCTACCACGCACTCATGGCTCAGCTCTTTTCACCCGAGGGCAGACCCAATGTCTGACGGTCACCACTTTGGGCACTAAGATAGACGAGCAGAGAATAGACGACTTAGAGGGTGAATCCACCAAAAGCTATATGCTGCATTATAATTTTCCTCCTTTCAGCGTAGGAGAGATAAAACCGATCCGGGGACCGGGAAGAAGGGAGATCGGACATGGCGCATTGGCTGAAAGAGCCATCCAGCCGGTGGTTCCCAAAGAAGAGGTTTTTCCCTACACCATTCGAATAGTTTCGGATATCTTGGAGTCGAATGGCTCCTCATCCATGGCCACCGTTTGTGGAGGGACTCTTTCCTTGATGGATGCCGGCGTTCCCATCAAAGCTCCAGTGGCCGGAGTGGCCTTGGGATTGATCAAGGAGGGGGAGAAAACTGCAATTCTTTCTGACATACTGGGAGTGGAAGATCATTTGGGGGATATGGATTTCAAAGTCACCGGCACCCGAAAGGGGATCACCGCCTTTCAAATGGACGTAAAGATAGCGGGAATAGACTTAAGCCTATTGAGTGAATCCTTGAAAAGAGCTAAAGAGGGAAGGCTTCACGTTCTGGACGTGATGGAGGAGACCATTGCCCAACCCAGACCGGAGCTTTCAGTTTACGCCCCTCGAATAATCACCTTCAAGGTTAAACCGGATAAGATCGGGAAGATCATCGGTCCGGGTGGAAAGACCATCAGAGGCATAATTGAACAGACCAAAGCAAAGATCGATATCGAGGATGATGGCTCCGTCTTCATCGCGTCCACCGACCAAAAAGCAGGTGAGCTGGCCCAGGAACTTATATTGAGGCTCATCGAGGAACCAGAGATAGGCAAGGAATATACCGGCAAGGTGAAAAGGATCACTACTTTTGGAGCATTCGTGGAGATCCTCCCCGAACAGGATGGTCTTCTACACATATCGGAATTGGATACCAAAAGGGTAAATCGAGTGGAGGATGTATTAAATGTGGGGGATGAGGTAAAAGTCAAGATAACCGGCATCGACGTAGACGGGAGAATCAAATTATCCCGGAAGGCATGTTTTGCCCCAAAAAGAACATAGGGAGAAGGACATTCAATTGAAGATAAAAATATGAGTATCCGGTTTAAAATACTCCCCAAATAAGAACGACCAAAAGGTGCATACTATGAAGTAAAAGATTTCGTTATATTGATCCAAATCCCATCAGGGCGGAACTTCTTTCATGCGGGGAACGATAGACTTATCTCAAAGGTTCAACTTTTTAGCCCAAATTTGTAAGAAGAAAAAAAGAGAGCGAATTTGGGCTTTTTAACAAGTCTGGCTTAGAAAGGTAGTTGATAATTGCTTCTAATATGATGTAACCTTCTCACCCCCGCCTCTGGTGGTTCGACTTCGCTCACCCTTCAACTTTGTTCAGGGTGACCCTGAATTCATTGAAGGGTCACCACCTTGAGCCTGTCGAAGGGCAGGATTTTCACCCTGACCCTCTCCCCTTGAGAGGGTGTGTCAGAATTTCGGTTTTGGTAGCCGCCCCGCTTAGCGGGGCGAAAATGGGATGTTGAATCTCAATAGCTTGCGCCCAGATGGGCGGCTACAACTTCAAAACATAATTATGACACAGTCTCTTGAGGAGGGAGAGAAGAATTTATGCTTTTGCAGGGAAGGCGAGAATCAAGGAAAAAATATGGCTTTGAAAGGAATCTACAAAAAGACGGTTTTAAAGAATGGCATCCGAGTGGTGACTGAAAAGATCGGGTATGTTCGATCGGTCAGCATCGGTGTATGGATAGACGTGGGCTCACGGGATGAGAGAAATGATGAAAGGGGAGTCTCGCACTTCATCGAGCACATGCTTTTTAAAGGGACCAAGAAAAGGAGTGCCCAGGAGATCGCTTCTTCCTTAGAATCGGTAGGGGGAGCCTTAAATGCCTTTACCGGCCGCGAACAGACCTGCTACTTAGCCCGGGTTTTGGATGAACATGTGAATATTGCGATGGACGTTTTGGCGGATATATTAAAAAACTCTCTTCTTTCTTCTTCGGATTTCGAAAAGGAAAAAACGGTAATAATTTCGGAGATCAAAGACTTAGAAGATTCGCCCGGGGAATTGACCCATGATCTTTTGATGAGTAACATGTGGCCAGATCATCCTCTGGGAAGATCCATCGTGGGAAACCAAGAGACTATTTTGAGAATGACCAGAAGCAAGCTTATCGGTTTCATTAAAAGAAATTATATCTCTCCTAAGGTGGTCGTCGCTGCCTCCGGCAATTTAAATCACCAGGATTTAGTGAGAATGATCGAGGAAAAATTCCAGTTTAATCAGACTGATAGGGTCCCTAGGGGAAGTCAATCCACCTTAGAGACCGGTCAAAACAGGACGGCGATAAATCGCAAGACTGCCCAGACGCATATCTGTTTAGGAGTCCCCACCTTTTCTTATAGGGATAAAAGAAGATATGCTGCCTTGATTTTGGGCAATATCCTGGGTGGGGGGATGAGCTCCCGTCTTTTCCAGAATATAAGGGAAAAATTGGGGCTGGCTTATAATATATACTCCTTCGTCGATTCTTTTGAAGACACCGGGGTCTTTGGGATATATTTGGGAACCCACAAAAAAGATACGGTCCGGGCTATGAATTTGGTCTTGAAAGAAATCAGAAGGATAAAAAAAGATAGTCTTTCGCGACAGGAGCTTTCTCACGCTAAATATCAGCTGAAAGGGAATTTTATGATGAGCCTGGAAAACACTCCCAATCGGATGAACCGATTGGCTCAACATGAGCTCCTGTTAAACCGATATGTGGACTTAAACGAGACTTTGGATTTGATAAATAAGGTTAAGGGAACAGAAGTGATCGAGGTGGCGAGCGACCTCTTTGATCTCAATAAGCTTTCTGCGGTGATATTGGGACCTGTGGGAAGAAGAGTAATCAATCAGATAGATTGGGATATTATATAAGATAGAGGACTGTTGCAAAAGTAATTATCTTGAGGGTTTCGTTAAAGAGGTTTCGGTTTAGATTCGCTACGCTCACTACAAGCCGGTTACGTATCGTTTATCGTCAAATCGTTGTCGTTTCTCGTGTTAAGACCGAGGACGAAACCGATACTTAGCCGATACCCAAACCGGTAAACGACTCGTCCCGCAAAGTGCGGGACGCATAAACAGACTTAAGCAACGAAATCATAGGTTTCGTTAAAAAGGTTGGGGTTTAGGCTACGTATCGGTTATCGTTAGTCGTTCCGAAGGATCCGCCTCCGGCGGAAAAGAAAGGTTACACATTTGGGATTATGTTTTTTCTGGCTTACGCAATTTTTTTTATAACAATCCTCTTTTTGTCTCTATATATTCTTTGGCGGATAAGATTCAAAAAGAAACCGACTAAAACCATTGAAATTTTGACTTATCATAAAATAAGTGATGATTTTGACTGGGGAATAACCAGGCAAAAGGTCAGTCAATTTGAAAAAGGGATAAAATTTCTTCACCATCAAGGATATAGAACACTTCCGTTAGAGGAGGTCTTCAAGCCAGATCAAACCTATTCACAGGATCCTGCGGATGAACGAAAAGTGGTGATCACTTTCGATGATGGATATGAGGATGTTTATTTGAATGCATTTCCAATTTTACAAAAATACGGATTCACCGCTTTTATTTTTATAATTACCGGGTTCGTGGGGAAGTCTAATAGCTGGGATTTTAACTTCGGCAGAAAGAGAAAAAGGCATTTGAGCTGGAAACAGATCAAGGAGATGTCGAAATTCGGATTCGGCTTTGGCTCTCATACGGTAAATCATCCGAGCTTAACCAGAATCGACCCCGCCGGTGGCGGGGTGGAATATGAATTAAAAAAATCAAAGGAGGTTTTGGAGGATAGGTTGGGAAAAGAGGTGGTTTTTTTATCCTATCCTTTCGGCAGATATAACCGATTTGTGCAAGAGGAGGCCCAAAGGTTAGGTTACAAAAGAGCTTATACCTTAAGTGCAAAGGTTAAAGAAGATGGTTTTCAGCCATTTGCCCAAAAGAGATGGGGAATTTATCTTTTCGATTCACCCCTGACTTTGAAAATAAAATTAAGCCGCTCCGCCGAAGGCGGATCCGCCTTCGGCGGAAATAGACTTTTTTGGATAGAGGATTTGAAAGGAAAGATCATCAACCGATTTGCCTCGGGAACTGCAATTTTAAAGGGTTCGCCGGATTATAGCATGTTGGAATAATGACACTTTGTTAGAAGTGCAAACGCATAAATTTTTGTAATTTTAGTTAATTTCTCCCTCACCCTCCCCTCTCCCCATAGGGGAGAGGGTTAAGGAGATATGTAATAAATTGAAGGATAAGAAATGAAGGCTTTCTTATTAAAATGGTTTATCACCACTTTGTCGATCTTCATAGTAGCTAACATATTTGGAATCATCCACATTGAAAATTTGAAAGCGCTGGTGTTGGCGGCTTTGATCTTGGGGATTCTCAATGCCATCTTGAGACCGGTTTTAATAATCTTGACTTTGCCCATAAATATTTTAAGCCTGGGGCTTTTCACTTTGGTGATAAACGGGTTCCTTTTATATGTCGTCTCGGGGTTAGTTTCAGGGTTTGAGATTGCCAGTTTCTGGAGAGCATTTTGGGCGGCGCTTTTGATCAGCATAGTGAATGCTCTGATAAATTTTGTGATACATAAAGAGCCCCGGGTGAGCATAACTTATATAAAAAGATAAAAAATAAGGGCAGAGTTCCTTTTCGCCCCGCTAAGCGGGGCGGCTACCAATAAAGAGAGGCGGAAATGGATTTTTGTTACATTGAAGATATTGGCAAACATGAAGGGCAGAGGGTTACCCTCAAAGGCTGGCTTTATAACAAAAGGTCTAAAGGGAAAATCCATTTTCTTTTGGTTCGAGATGGAACCGGGATCATCCAATGCATTTTGACAAAGGGTGAGGTGGCGGACGATATTTTTGATGCTTCTGATGAACTCACGCAAGAGTCTTCGTTAGAGGTAACGGGGACGGTAAGGCAAGATCAAAGGGCTCCGGGTGGCTATGAATTAAATTTGTCGGACCTCAAAATAATCCAGATAGCTCAGGATTATCCCATAACCCCAAAACCTCACGGCGATCCATTTTTATTTGACCACCGGCACATATATTTAAGGTCAACTCGTCCGCATGCCATTTTGAGAGTTAGAAATGAACTGATCTGGGCTATAAGGAAGTTTTTCTATGATAATAAATTTGTTCTGATCGATACCCCCATTTTGACCGGAGCCATAGGGGAGACAGCCTCTACTTTGTTTGAGACTCAATATTTCGATTTGGGAAAAGCTTATTTGGCTCAGACCGGACAATTATACCTGGAAGCGGCTTGCGTCGCTTTCGGCAAGGTTTATTGTTTTGGACCCACATTTAGAGCGGAAAAATGCAAAGGGCGAAGGCATCTAAACGAGTTCTGGATGGTGGAGGCAGAAGAAGCCTTCTATGACAATGAACAGAATATGGATTTGGAAGAGGATTTGTGTGTCTACATCGTAGATTGGATTTTAAAGAATTGCAAGGAGGAATTGAAGATTTTAGAGAGAGATATCTCCCCATTGGAGAATGTGAAAAAACCTTTCCATAGAATCTCTTATGATGAGGCAGTGGAGAGGCTTCAAAAAGCTGGAAGTGAGATTGAGTGGGGAACCGATTTTGGCGGCACAGATGAAACCATATTGACCAAAATGTTTGATCGCCCGGTTTTTGTGTATAATTATCCCAAGAAGGCAAGGGCTTTCTATATGAAACCGCATCCGGAAAGGGACGATCTGGTTTTGTGTGCTGATCTTTTAGCTCCGGAAGGATACGGAGAGATCATCGGCGGTTCCCAGAGGAATGATGATTATGACAGCTTGGTTCAAAGAATAAAAGAGGAGAATCTCCCTTTAGACGCTTACAAGTGGTATCTGGATTTAAGGAAGTATGGATCAGTCCCTCATTCGGGTTTTGGCTTGGGAGTGGAAAGAACTGTAACCTGGATTTGTGGCTTATCACATATCAGGGAATCGATTCCGTTTCCGAGAACCATATATAGACTTTATCCATGACCTCTCCCCCTTAGTCCCCCTCTCCACACTTGTGGAGAGGGGGAGATAGGGGGTGAGGTTATTGGAGGGCAAAGACTTCATCTTTGCAAAAACCAACAAAGTCGTTACACTCTAATTTGGACTCAATGCCATTTAATAGGAACTATTTAGTATCTGTGGTCGGATAGAAGTGCTAAGGAGGAAGTAATTCATGAACTGTTTAAATTGTGGTGAGGAAATGATAAACAATCTTGTGCAGTTCAAGAAAAAGCAAATATCCTACGATATGTGCGAGGCATGTGGGAGTCTTTGGTTAGATGCTGGTGAATTAGACAAGATGGTTTTCAAAGTAGTTGGAGGTATCGAATACTGCTCACAAGACGAAGCTGAAGGCATTTCAGAAAAGACAAAAAAATGTCCGAGATGTGAGGATACCACTTTGAACAAGGTATTTTTTGTTGGGTATACTGATATCATATTAGATCATTGTCGAAATTGTGGTGGGTTCTGGTTAGATGGGGGTGAACTTGATCTAATCAATAGGCAACTTGAGAAGATAATGCCTATCGAAGGAAAAGGATTTTCCGAGTTCGTAAATGACGTCCATTTACCTCATTGGTACAAACGAGTGAAAAGAAAAAACAGTGAAAACGATTTTCGAGTAGAGGTTAGTCCAATTAAAAACGCTAAATTGGAAGCAAACACTGAGTATGTATGTCCCGCGTGTGGAGAAAACATCAATCTGTACACAATCTACGGCATAAACATAGAAGGCTGTCCCAACTGCAAAGGAATCTGGTTGGACAAAGATGAATTACGAAAGCTTAAGGACAAAACCGATAAAGGGTCTTGGCGCACGTTGAGATGGATGGACGATGAAGTAGAATCTATTGAGAAAGTCAGTGCGGTGCCGTCAAAACGGGAATGTCCGAAATGCAAAGATATGAAACTGGTGTCTACTAATTTCGGGGATTCTAATATCATTATTGACTGGTGTCCTTCTTGTCACGGTACATGGTTGGACAGAGATGAATTTCAAAAAATCGTGAAATATTTAAGGGACAAGCTGGATGCGCTATTTTCTGCTGAAATGAAAAGAGAAGTCTACGAGGAAATAAAGGAAATCTGGGATGGTCCGGAAGGTGAACTCTCCGAAATCTTAGATGCAAAAGCGGCAGTTTCTGCCCTAATAAATATTACAATATTTGAACATCCTAAACTGTGTAAGGTGCTTTTTAAATTTAGCAAGTTAGCACGTTCTATGGGTTTATAAAAAACCTTTATTGATGATTTGGCAATAATTTCAAGAGCCTACCCTTCGAGCCTGAGCCTCAGAACTGAAGGCAGAGTCGAAGACCAGAAACGGGGATCTTATGACTAATGCCGATGATGCATCAGACAGAAAAATTTGTTAATCTATCTCAGAAGGTGTAACAAGTGAAAGTATATCCATTCAAAGAAATCGAATCCAAATGGCAAAGGATCTGGGAGGAGTCGAAATTATACCAAGCTCCAGATCATCCACAGAAGAAATATTACATGCTGGTGATGTTTGCTTATCCTTCAGGCGACATACACATGGGGCATTTCAGAAATTTCATCATCGGGGACGTGGTGGCAAGATACAAGATGATGCATGGGCATCAAGTTTTGCATCCTTTCGGCTGGGATGCTTTTGGCTTGCCGGCAGAGATAGCGGCGATAAAAAGAAAGATCCATCCCAAAGAATGGACCATGGAGAACATAAAAGTCTCCGATGATACTCTGAAAAGATGCGGGATAAGCTTTGACTGGAGTCGGGAGGTCATCACCTGTGAGCCTGATTATTATAAATGGACACAGTGGATGTTTTTAAAACTTTATGAACATAATTTAGCTTATCGAGACAGCGCCTTTGTCAATTGGTGCCCCGGTTGCAAGACTGTCTTAGCCAACGAACAGGTTGAGCAGGGGAGATGCTGGAAATGCGAATCTGAGGTTATAGAAAAAGAGCTGGAGCAGTGGTTTTTCAGAATCACTTCCTACGCAGACAGGCTTTTGAAAGACTTGGATAAGTTGGAGGGGTGGCCCGAAAACGTCAAAATCTTACAAAGAAATTGGATCGGAAAAAGCAATGGGATAGAGATCGATTTTACTATTGAGAACTCAAATCAGAAAATCTCAGTTTTTACCACCAGGCCAGATACTATCTATGGCGTGACCTTCATGGCTATTGCCCCAGAAAACAAGCTCCTCAAGACCTTACAAATGGATTCCAAAAATAAGAAGTTAGTGCAGGAATACATCGAAAAAGCAGAGAAAAAGACGGAGATAGAAAGATCTGCAGTAGGGGAGAAGGATGGGGTATTCACCGGGGTATATGCAATAAATCCCCTTTCAGGCGGGAAGGTTCAACTCTGGGTGGCAGATTATGTTTTGGCAGGCTACGGCACAGGAATTGTAATGGGAGTTCCGGGACATGACCAGAGGGATTTTGAATTTTCAAAAAAGTATGGGATACCGCTTAAAGTAGTAATTCAGCCTCCTGGGATTAATTTGATGGCTGGCAACATGAAAGAAGCTTACACCGAACCAGGAACTATGGTTAATTCGGATGTCTTCAATGGTCTTTATTCCATAGAAGGAATCAAAAAGGTAAATGAATATGTGGTTGAAAAAAACATGGGAAGGTTGAAGACTAACTACAAGCTAAGAGATTGGCTAATTTCTCGACAGAGATATTGGGGTGCACCTATACCTATGATTCATTGCGAAAAGTGTGGAATTGTTCCCGTCAAGGAGCAGGATTTGCCGGTCTTATTGCCCAGAGGCAACATTGACTTCACGCCTAAGGGGCGATCACCTCTGGCAGATTCAAAGGAGTTTATGGATGTAAATTGTCCTGTTTGTGGAGGCAGGGCGAAAAGAGACCCAGATACGATGGACACATTTGTCTGTTCATCCTGGTATTTCTTGAGATATACGGATGCTCATAATGAAAAAGAACCTTTTTCTAAAGAAAAAGCAAGAGACTGGTTGCCAGTAGACAAATACATTGGTGGAATCGAACATGCTTGCGGGCATTTATTATACTTCAGATTCTTTACAAAATTCTTGCATGACATTGGTTGGCTAGATGCAGATGAACCTGCTGTTGAGCTTTTCAATCAGGGCATGGTTTTGGACAAAGAAGGAAAAGTGATGTCCAAATCCGTGGGTAATGTTGTTTCCCCGATAGATATAATGGAGAAACACGGTGTGGATGTCTCTCGGATTGCCATGTATTTTGCCGCACCTTCAGAAAGGGAGATGTTGTGGAACGATGAGGGCATTGTCGGTTCAAGTAGGTTCTTAAATAGGATATTTAGATTTGCCGAACTTGCCTCCCAAGAGAGCATAAACAATAAAATTAAGTTGAATGACTTAAATGGCAGTGATTTAAGGGCTTACAGAAAGCTAAATCAGACCATAAAGAAAGTCGAGGAAGATATTCGGACTTTGCAATTAAATACCGCCATTGCAGGTATGATGGAGCTTTTGAATGTGATGGATGAGTTAAACCCAGGAGAATCCAAGGTTTTCTCACTTTGTGTGGAAAAATTAGCTCAGATATTGGCTCCGTTTGCACCGCATCTATCTGAAGAAATATGGTCGAAATTGGGGCACAGGGAGAGCATTTTCAAGTCCCAATGGCCTGTTTTTGACAAGGATGCAATTCAAGAAGAAGAAGTTACGATTGTAGTGCAGGTTAATGGAAAACTAAGGGCTACCATCAATCTTCCCGTAGATACAAGCGAAGAAGAAGTGAAGAAGCTTGTCTTAGCCAACGAAAAAGTTAAAAACTTCATCAATAATAAAAAGATAGTTAAAACCGTCTTCGTTCCGAATAAGTTGATTAATGTGGTGGTTGAAAACCCCGCCTAAGGCGGTGGTAAGGTAGAGGGGAGGTTAGCGGTCAACGGATTAAGCGGATGGAGCGGATAGGGATTAGTTATTTGTTGTAGGGGTTAGTTTACATAATGTAGGTTATAGGACACAGTATGCCGAAAACGGATCTAACAACATAGCATTGAGAATCAACTCAACAAGCCCCGTATTCAATCGTTAGAAGTTTTAATGTTCAAAGTTTCTAAGCTCTTCATTTTTTTCTTTTCGCTTTCTTCTCCATTCAATTATGTCGCTCGACTCAACTGTTGCTAACGACGTTCCAGCCACTTCAGGTAAGGTGGGATTAACAAAAACGTCTGTAGCCCATTCGTAGCCAGCTGGCATGGTGAGTCGTGGGAATATCTTAATGTGCCAATGGTAACAGTTGCTCGCTCTATCATCCAGAGGCGCAGTATGGATCATGTAGTTATATGGAAAATCACCCAACACCACGTGCATTCTCACTAAAGTATCAGACAAAACTCCTGCTAACTCTTGCACGTCTAACGAAGCTCTTTTTATTTTTTGCTCGATTTCGAGCTTCTTCCAATCATATTCGCTTAAATCTCCCTTGCCAAGATCACCAAAGGATGATTGGTGTATCCTTGGTATGACCCATGTCTCTAACGGAAATCTCGAAGCAAATGGTTCCAGAACGACAAAAGTCCTGGTCTCAGTAACTAAGGCGTGGTCGAAACCCTTTCGGGCTCTCTTTGCTATCTGACAAAAAACACATTCGCGTTCTGTATCATAGTGCTGTCGGGCTTGCTCGATTTCATGCCTCACAAACAGCGGCACGACGGACGTAGCCATGATTTGAGAATGAGGGTGCGGCTGAGATGCGCCAGCGTCTCTTCCATGGTTGCGAAAGATCGAGATCATCATTAGTTCCTTGTTTTTTTCTAAGTCCCAAAACCTCATTAAGTAGGTTCTAATAATTCTTTCGCAATCTGCCTTATTGAGCTTTTCCCAAGCATCAGTGTTTTGGGGATCAAATTTATCTAAATTCATCGCCCCAAAGGTCCCATAGTGATCGGTAGATTCAACAATTACTTCATGAGCCCCTGCCGCTAGAGCGCGAGACCCTTCCCACCCTACACTCTCTATGTCATCAAGGTACTCTTCAATATCTTCGAAGGTTGGATATCTGTTCTGCACAACACGTATTTTCCAGCCAGGACAGGGTTCGTCGCGAGAAGGCTCCGCATACACCTCCTTCCTCGAGGTCATGTGTTCATTTCCTTCACAGAAAGGACAATCATTTTTCCTCGGTTCTCTGAAATCATCCTGCCAATATTTCTCTGGTTTTTTTGATCTGTCACGGGATGGCATAACTACCCACCTTTTTGTGACAATATCTTGACGAAATTGTGCTGGCATAACCTACACCTCCTCGAATTTTTATTCGTGCGGGAATTGGATTCTAAGATTCGGGAATTCTGATTCCTGAATCAACAGGAATTTACCTACTTTCTCACACCAAATTCCATCATAATTTAATTTTCTTTTTAAGTTCTTCCTTCAGCTCTTTCATGCTTCCATATTCAATTCTATCCAGCCCCTGTAAATCGGATGGGATTACAGTTCCCTTTCTAACAATTATGTAATATTGTTTCCCTAGTGCGATTGCCATTCCCAACTCAAGAAAAACATTAGGCTTCTTAGGATTTGATATTTCATAAATTCCAAATTTTGTGCTCGTAATTTTTGGTAAAATTTTGTTCAAAAGAATATGTCCTTCTTTTACTTCAGCATCTGCGTAATAAGGTTTCAGTCTGGAATCTCTCAGAACATCTTCGATCGATTCCCTCAAATCGTCCGTCTGGTCTTGAACATACTCATGCGCAACGAAATACTCGCCTGGTGTCTCATATTTCGATATAATGGTTTGCAAAAGGTCCTTCAATTTTTCCATGGTGCTCTGATACTGGTCATATCTAGCGCCTACCCAAAAATGTTTTATCTCCTTATAAGTATTAGATTCTTCCCCAAATAGTTTTTTGCTAACCCAAAGCAGTCTTTTGTTCCATTCGCCATATTCGGGGCTATCTTTATATTGGGCAGCGAGTTTCACTTTATCAATCTCTTTTATTAACGACTTGAAACTATCATAATCGTTCTCCATATTTTATTACACCTCCTTTTCCCGATTTTTGAATCAGTGGGACGCGAGACAAGTCTCGCTACTCCAAGTTCTGTTTCCCCCTCACTCCTTCACTCCGCTCAGGACAAGCCTTATCCTCCTACGGATTTCACTTCGCTCAACCCTACGGGTTTCACTTCGTTCAATCTCCCCCATAGGAAGAGAGTTTCTGAGAAAGCGCGAGACAAGTCTCGCTACTCCAATCTTAAATCTTAATTTTGTCGGCTAAGTCGCCGATGAAGGGGATTTTCCAGTCTTTTCCCTGGATGGCGAAGAGTATTCCAGCGACAGCTGAGGCTACGCACAAAAGTATTACCATGCCCCAGAAAAGACCGCTTATTTTGGGAAGGAGAAAAATGATGGCTATTATCTCAATGAAGAATAAAATAAGCCCTTGCTTACCATGTTTAACGGCAAAAGGATTATCCTTCATTTTAATCAGGGGCACAAAACACATGAAGGGAACATAGCCTAAAATAGCCGCCGCTTTCCCCTCCTCTATCATCTCATTTTCTTTTTCCTTATCTACCTCTACCTTATCAGGTTTTTTTGTTTCTTCTTTCTCTTCCTCAGCGCCGAAAATCTGTTCGGTCATAATTTCCCTCCTAAATTCCTCTTACTATCTTAAAATACGGTGGTGACCTTTTAATCGTTCATCGACGAAATAAATTTGGTTATTTTTTTGACCCCCTCCTTTATCCTCCCCCTACAAGGGGGAGGGTTTTACGTGTTTGTGCATTCTATTTGATTTCCCCCTCACCCTTCCCTCTCCCCAATGGGGAGAGGGTTTTTTATTAGACTCCCCAGAAGACGGGCTTGCCTTCTTGGGTGGGTAGATCGAATTTGATCACATCCACTGAGGGCCATCTCTCCTCTTCCTTTCCTCCCCTCTCTACTATCAAACGAAACCACACCCCTTTTTGTTCCTTTCCCCCGCCTTTGGCGGGAGATCTGCTTTCAGAAAACTCCAAAAGATCAATAGGAACGGACAGTTCCATTATCTTCAAGAATGAAAAATCCAAATCTGAAGAGATCAGTTTCCACTCGGCTTCATCCATCCTCTTAAAGAGGGTCGCCTTATCATGCTTAATTGATATTTTATATCGGGGCGGTTCAATTAATTCTAAAATGAATTCATAATCCTCGCTTTTATATTTTTCGTTTGGTAAAGTCGTGTCGATTCTGAAATATATGTTCTTCTCATCGAAGCCAAAAAATATTTTCAAGATATGGGTTTTAGCCCGATGCATGGTGCCGCCTGCCTTGAGGCAATCAAAAGCGCCTGCCTGTTGCCACTCATAATAATGGGTATTCTTGCCATCTATGGTGGGTCGAACATATCCGGTTGGGGAAAGAAGATAGGTATAGATAAACTTCGATCTTATGGATTGATAAAGTATCCCCGGCGGCTCTTTTTTGATCAACTCATAGACATATAAAAGATGTGATCTGAAAATCAGGTCAAATTCATCTGTGCCCGGTCCCTGATGTTCGTCTCCATACCACCAACACCAGTCGCTCCCTTCGGCAATGTAAATCTCCTTCCAGGCTTTTTCTAAGACCTCTTTAGCCTCAGGTCTTCCCTTTGCCTCTTTCTGATACTCGACTAAAGCATCTCTTGTCATCTTCAAAAGATCCCAAGCTAAATTATCCTCTGGATGTCCGATCCACACCCGGAAGTTGTGGTTTATCCAAGAACCGGCAAAAAGATGAGGAAGCTTTTCCAATTCTCCGGATCTTTCCAAAAAGTCGCTTACTGTGGTAGTCCTCAAAAACTTATCTTCTGATAATCTGGTATAAAGGGCGGAGAGAAAATCATGCCCATCATTTTTGTAATATTCCCAGCAATTCTCGCCATCTAAAATAATGCTGACCAGAAAACGAGACTGGTATTTTTGTAGATTCGCTCTGCTCACTACTTGTAGATTCGCTCTGCTCACTACTTGTAGATTCGCTTCGCTCACTACAAGTGGAAGGCTCTCCCTTATTCTATGCAATCTGCCGATGAAGTCGTCAGCGGCCTCCTGCGCATCCCAGCTGGAATAAACAAAACCGATAAGATCAGAAAGGGTATGATCTCTGAAGATGATGGAAAGTTCGCTCCCCCGATGGGTTTTCGAGTTTTCGATAGATATTTTATATGGTTTGTAGAGAGAACCGTTTTCGTGCGTAATGGGTTTTCCCTCTGGTATTTTATCTAACATAGTGCTGAAATACAGAATCTCCTCATCTGTGGCTATCCATTTTATCCCGAATTTCGCCACCTTAGGAATGATCTCTTCACTTACGCTCCCCTCGGGGGGCCACATCCCCTTTGGTTTTCTGCCAAAAGTTCTTTCATATAGTTTTAAGCCCAGATCTATCTGCGCCTCAATATCTTCAGGGTGGGAAAATCTCTCCTTCGGTAACTGGATGTTGGGCAAGGCAAGTTTGGCTACTTCGGTGTCGCAGATCAAGGGTAAGATGGGGTGAAAGTAAGGAGAAAAGGTCACCTCGATCTGTCCTTGGTCTTGCAGTTTTTTATATTTAGGAAGAATCACTCCTAATATTTCTCGCTCTTTGGAAATCAAACGCCTCTTGTCCTCTTCGGTAAAGTTTGCCCCCTTTTTCAACAAATAAGAAATCAACGGATCATTTTTGAAAATAGGGTCCACCCAGGCCAGATTCGACCATACCTGTAAGTCCAAGAAATCCTGGACATCAAAATCTTGCACGGCTGATTTTGAGTTGTAACCATCCTCTCCCCTTCCTATGGATTTGACTTGGTTCAACTTCTCCAGAAGTTGGTAAAATCTGGGGTGTGGAAAGATCATGGTCTTTTGATTGCCATTGAAGAAACCGGAAAGGATCTTCTCCTTTTCCACTTCGGCCAGATCAAAAGCTGGTTTTTCAGTCAAGAGAAGGTGTTCATCATACACTTGGTTGGAGGCGTAATCTTGAATTTGTTCTACCAAGGAGGGGACCAGATTGAAAGTCTGGTGAATCGAGGGATAATCCTCCAATATGGCTACCATGTCGAAATAGTCTTTTAGCCCATGTAACCTCACCCAGGGCATCTGATAGTGATTGGTCTTTAAGTCCTTGTAATAGGGTTGATGCATGTGCCATAAGAAAGCGACCCAGAGGTCCGGTGATTTGGAATTCATATTCTATGGAAGAGACTTTTAGGTTGTTTATATTATACTGAACGACCAAAATAAGGTGGTATCTCCAAATGCGAAGTTTTTGAAAAATCCTTTTATCCCTCACCCCTTCGCTTCGCTCAATCTCCCACAAGGGGAGAGGGGAATTTCCCCTCCTTGATGGAAGGGAATAAAGGAAAGGTTGCTAAATGTGTAAAAATTTATGTCGTTTACTATAAATTACAAAAGGAGGTTTTCTGCCAACTGCTCTTTGGCTTTATAGGCTTCGATGGAGGCAGGATATTGGTCGATTAATTTCTTAAAGACTTCTTTTGCTTTTTCCTTTTGATCGGCTTTCAGATAGGCTTGCCCCGCGGAAAAGAGATACTGCGAAGCTATGAAATTATCAGGCTTGAAAGAGACGGCTTTTACAAAATTATCCCCAGCCGCCTGAAACTCCCCATTTTCCATTTGACATTCCGCAATTCCAGCCTGAGCTGAAGCTAAAAGGAGTGGATCCTCCTTGTATTTTTCTATAAACCCTTGAAAAATGGCTCGGGCCTTGGCATAATCCCTGGCATAAAAGTAAGCAGTAGCCAAGAAAAAGGTGGCTTGGCGACCATTTTTGGTTCCACCATAATTTTCCATCACGGTGTGTAAATCAGTTATAGCTTGACTGGCATTACCAGCTTGGAATTCCAAAGTAGCCTTACCTAAAAGAGCAGCCGCTTTTTCATTCCTGCTTGCTTTTGAAGAAAAAATAAAGAAAACCACAATCGCCACCAATACCACTCCTCCGGCAACCATAAGCACCTGGTTCAAGTGCGGTTGAACCCATTCTTGTAACTTGAATGCTGTGGTGACTAACTTGTCTTCCTTCATCTCTTTTTTGGTTATCCTTCTCGGACTCATCGAAAATCTCTCCTTACGTTAAAATTTCAAAAGATTCTGGCTCAAAAAATTAATGCATATTTGAAGTTTGGCTTAAGAATGGACTTACCTATGACAATTAACGCAAATGAATTTATGAGAAAAAAATTGCATAAGCAAGTGTAACGACTTCGTCGTTTAATGCCCAAATGGGCACTCCAATAACCTCTCCCCTTTTCCTTGATCCCCCTCTCCATTTCATGGAGAGGGGGTCTGGGGGTGAGGTCTTAAGGTTTCCGAATTGAAATAGCTCATCTAGTAAAATATCCTCAAAGTGCTTGGCACTTCGCATAAAAAAAGCGAAGTCCTCTCCTCTCTTGTGGGATGACTTCGCTTTTTTTCAACACCACATGCTTTAGAAAAACCCCGTGAAGCTCACCATGATCCGGTTGTATTTATTGCTCTGCTTTTGAGAAAACTCTTTTGGACCGAATATTATATGGTCTACTTTTTTCCGCCCCCGATCAAAAGCTACTATCTCCGTGGAAACTTCTTGCTGGACGTCATCATATTTTGCGAACTCAAAGGTAACGTCGAACTTGATCTGGCTCCAGGCGATGCCGGTGCCGAAGGAGAAGACATTTCCATTAACCCAGGAACCCATTTCTTTGCCCGGTTTTGATTTGACATAAGTTGGCCTTAGAGTATCCTTCTCACTGACATACATATGCTCTTCCATGAATACCACCATCGAATCAAGCACATCTTTGAAGAGCTGGGGATCGTTTCTGAAGCCAGCTCTTATGGGGATGTTTCCAAATTTGGTATGAACCACATATTCTCCGCCTAGGCGGAATTGGGTTAAGTCTCTCCAGCCCAAGCTGGTAGTTATTTCATCTCCAGTGGGGTTAGCTAAGTTTTCGCGATAAGTAAGTTTAGTTTTAGAATAATTTCTGAACTCCACATCGGCGGCTAAGGTTAAGGCATTTAATTGATATGAAGTCCCAACTCCAATCATCATGGGCATCTTCCATTTTCTATCAGTCTTAAACATAGGTGATAGAGCAATGGTTGTAGCATCCATACGCACCCCCAGTTGCATATAATCAACTAATAATTTCACATCATTCTCTTCCTTTAGAGTGAAGGGCGTTTTCACTACTGCGGCCATCTTTAACTTATTCATCTGATACATTCCCCCAAAAGTGAGATTAACTCCGGAATAGTCTGTCTTTATGGTGGAATGAAACCTTTCGTATAAGTTCACGCTGGTTTCTTTAGTGAGGGTATCGATGCTTAGGTCCAGGTGGTATCCTTTAGGATAGAAGAGATTGCCATTAGTAGTGAATCCACCCGCATAGATATTCATCCCTAGTCCTAAAGAAAATGATCCAAATGCCTTTGCCCCCAGGCCTAAAGTCACCGCACTAAGCTTTCCGGTTACCTCTTCCTTTAAGGTACTCTTCCAGTTTTTGATAGGGATACCTTGATTGGTTTGAAGGCTATCATTGATTAGGACATATTCGTTTTCTTGGTAAATATCAGATAATACCTGATATACAACACTCCCCACCATCTCTTTTTCCCTTAGTTTGAAAGGGATAACCACACTGGCCGAGGAGATCTGATTTTTATCATATTTAGGCTTGTCGCTGAAACCAAAATTTAGCCCAGATGGTTTATTAAGGGTGGTAGTATGCTCTGGGCGGAACATAAAAGAAGAAAAGCTTAAGTCCATCTGTGCTTTGTCCAATAAGGAAAGTCCAGCCGGATTCCAAGAAGCGGCCGTGGGATCATTGGAGACGGCAAAAAACGCTCCTCCCATAGCTCGGGCTCTGGCACCTGAGCCCAGAAAATTATAGTCGGACAACTGCATAGGTGAAAAGAAGAAATTTTGGATGGTGCCATAAAAGGTGGTATCGATCTTGACTTCCGAGCCAGCACCAAAAGCCGAGACGGCCGAAAATATCATAATTGAAATAACCAGCCCCGCAAAGCGGGATCCTGCGGAAAACGAAAGCCTTTGTCTCATTTTACTTCACTCCTTGTTTAAAGTTGACCTATAGCATTTTCATAATAGCTCCCTCCCGACATAAACGGGAGTCCTCGTAAATCGAGTATACATTATATTCATTTACAAAGAATTGTCAAGCACATTTTAATGATTTTTTCACTCTCTCACGTTTTCATTTTATTGCTGGTTTTATTACCCCCGGCCCGACTTGAACGGGCGACCAAAGGTTTAGGAAACCTCTGCTCTATCCAAACTGAGCTACGGGGGCAGGTTCTGCGAACCAGTTAATAGTCCGTGGTTCGTAGTTCATGGAAAGCACCTCAAAAGGCTTTACTTCGAACCATGAACCACGAACTGATTTATCTTGTGGCGGCGCTACTTCATGATGTTTCCAATGGTTTTACTCCAAGGCGGGGAACTACTACCCGACTTCGGCAGGGTCACGCCCGAAGCCAGAACACACCAATTGCTTCCGTTGATCCTTATGCCTAAACTAACTACTCCCCCATTATCAGTGCTCAGTTTAACCTCAACCGGTGTGTTATCATTCAGATTTCTATCTTGTGGAGTCATCTTTCACCTCCTTGGGGTTAAAGGGTTTTGGATTTGTCAGTCTTTCTTATTACTTCCCTTCATTCGGTTTGGTTCACAGAAAGGATTTTGAAGTTTTGTAGACAATCTTCTTGTGTCGTCAAGTCCACAGGATCCATAGGACAAGCTTCGCCGTGCTTGACCTCCCAGGATGAAAATTGAGAGAATGTAGCCGCAGACTTTAGGGCGTGTTGAAAAACCATCTTGTTCGTGCGGGAATTGGAATTTTCCGCCTTTGGCGGAATCCTGGTGACCCGCACGGAATTGGTTCGGGAAATCCAATTCCCGAACCAACTTAAAAACCGCAAAAGCCCCGCAAAGCGGGATCTCCGCTTCGCTCCGACAAGCTTTTGCACTCCAAAACCAC
>Ga0315289_10004029_pt1 | contig 22039 bp, 17 predicted proteins | sample YL17G11_40_MG_FD_203452 | JGI IMG/M metagenome (GOLD analysis project Ga0315289, IMG submission 203452) | Sediment microbial communities from Yellowstone Lake, YNP, Wyoming, USA - YL17G11_40 | ecosystem: Environmental > Aquatic > Freshwater > Lake > Sediment | place: USA: Wyoming | collected... | reverse complement strand
CGCTGCGGACCCTTTTGCAGCAGCATGAGAAGAAGAACCCGGATAAACCCGTCTTTCGCCGGCCCCTGGGCCGCATCCGCCCCGCCGACGCGGCGGAGTTGTACCGCCTCTACAAGCTGGGCACCGGTGTCCGGCAACTCATGACGCGGTTCGATCGCGGCCGGGCCACGGTGCATCGGATCATCAACCAGCGCCGGGCCCTGGCGCTGCTGGCGCGCAAGATCGAGTATGTCCCGAGCGACGAATTCCTGCAGGCTGAGGCCAGGGAGCAAATCCTCGGCCAGCCGTTCACGCTGGAGCGGCTGGAGCCGGACAAGAGGGTCGAGCCGCTCGAACTGGTGGGCGAGGACGGGAGCCCCAACGCGTCCAGTCCCGTTTGGGAAGGGCGCGCCGGTGCGGAAGACCCCACCTGGGGGCCCGAACCGAGCCTGCTGCCGGAGTACCTCCAGGTCCTCAAGATCACGCCCGTGCTGAACCGGGAGCAGGAAATCGAGTCATTTCGACGCTACAATTACCTGAAGCACCTCGTGTCCCAGGAGCGGCACCAGCTCAAGCTGTCGAAGATCGATGCGAAGCTGTTGTCGCAACTCGAAGCCTGTCTCGATGAAGCTGAGGAGATCCGCAAGACGCTGGTCGAAGCGAACCTGCGCCTCGTGGTCAGCATCGCCGGCAAACACACGAGCAACGACGCGGGCTTCCTGGACTTGGTCAGCAAAGGCAACTTCGCCCTGATCCAGGCGGTAGAGGAGTTCGATTACACGAAGGGGTTCCGCTTCAGCCGGCGGGCGTCGCTGGACATCGCCAAAGAGTACGCCAAGGTCTCCGGCCGGAGCACCGAGTTGACGCCCAAGCGGGCGGCCTCGTTGGCCAATATCCAGCGGGACCTGCGGGGCACCACGGCCGATGTCTCGGCCATCGAGCGGACCCGGCAGAGCCTGGCCGAAGTCATCCGCGAGGAGCTCGATGAACGCGAGCAACACGTCATCCTGCACCATTTCGGTCTGCTCGGCTCCTCCATCCGTAAGAACACCAAGACCCTCAAGCAGATCGGCGATGAGCTCGGACTGACGAAAGAGCGAATCCGCCAGATCGAATTGACAGCGTTGCAGAAGCTCCGGCAATGCCTCAGCAGCGAGCAATTCGAGTTGCTGACGGGATAGCTTCAGCGTATTCTACTTGCTTTTGCATTGTTTTGCTCCTCGCTTGCTCCTATATTGGCTCACGACGATGCCACCGCCGCTTATTGTAGGGCATCGAACCGGGACTTCAACCGAACAATGCAAAAAAGGCGGGCGCCATGCCCACGCTCGCGCAGGCAGGCGACGAGGAGAACGACATGAGCACGATCGGCTTCATCGGCAGCGGTAACATGGCCGAGGCCCTTATTCGAGGTATCATTACGGCGGGGGTCTACCAGCCGCAGGATGTCTCTATCAGCGATATTCGCCCGGAGCGTCTTCAGGAACTGGCCGGGAAATATGGCGTGGTCCCGCGCGAGACCAACGTGCAGATCGTGGAGCGGGCCGAAACGGTGGTTCTGAGCGTCAAGCCGCAGGTGATGAACGAGGCCCTGCAAAGCATCCAGGGGGTGCCCACGACCGGGCGGCTGTTCATCTCCATCGCGGCGGGCGTGAAGGTGGCCAAGATCGCCGGGGCCCTGGGCGATGTCCCCATCATCCGCGTGATGCCGAACACGCCGGCCCTGGTCGGCGCGGGGGCCAGCGCCCTGTTTGCCAACGAGAGGGCCGAGCCGCTGCTCGACAGGGCTCTGTCGATCTTCGCGGCGGTGGGCAAGGCCGTGGTCGTGCGGGAGGAAGGCATGATCGACGCCGTGACCGCCGTCAGCGGCAGCGGGCCGGCCTATTTCTTCCTGCTCATGGAGGCCATGATCGACGCCGCCGTCACGCTGGGGCTGCCGCCGGAGGTGGCCAAGGACCTGGTCCTCCAGACGGCCAAAGGCGCGGGCCTGCTCGCGGTCGAAGCAGACAGAAACGGCGAAAGCCCGGCGATCCTGCGGCGCAAGGTGACATCCCCTCACGGCACGACCGAGGCGGCCCTGAAGGTCTTCGCCGCCCACGGCTTTCCCAAACTGGTCGCCGAGGCCGTGACCGCCGCCCGTGACCGGAGCCGGGAGTTGTCGGCCTGAGCTACGGGCGCTCGACCACGATCGCTTCGACGGGGCACTCGTCGGCGGCCTTCTGAACGGCCTCTTCGTATTGCTCAGGCACCTCGTCCACAATCACCGTGGCCATGTCGTCGCCCATCTCGAACACCTCAGGGCAGGTGTCGCAACAAAGTCCGCAGGCCGTGCACATATCCTTGATGCTCGCTTTCATGGCAGGCTCCTTTCCCATAAAGACCGGGCCTGAACGCCGCCCGATTCGGCGTGCTCCGCCAGAGTCAATAAGGCATTGTCCCGCCGTTGTCAACCGAATTTGCGGGGTGTTTCCAGACGCGAGCGTCTTGTCAGACAGTCCCTTCCATCCGGGCCCCGACCCTGGGAACAAGCAGGTTCTGGATGCGTATATGTCTCAACGGTCCGCCGGCAAGGGAATTCCCGATATCCCGAACACCTGATTGTGCTTCTCATGTCGTCGGGACGATGGTCGTCCTTTGACCACAGGGTTTCAAACCAGAACAGGTGCCATGAAGGAGAGACTACAATGAAGAACAAATGGCTGCTTCTTATTGGACTGGTGCTGCTGGCGGGGCTGGCGGCCGTGAAAGCCCCCGGGCCGCAGCCGCGTGACGGCGTCTTCATCCACATCAGTCACGGCACGGATGACCCTCACCGGGCCCTCATGGCCCTGAAGATGGCGGACATCATGCAGGAAACGAGAGATGTCCTGGTCTACTTCGACATCAAAGGGGTCGAGGTGTGTCTCAAAGGCACGCCGGATATCCAGTTTTCCTATTTTGACGCCTCCAAAGCACAGATCCAGAAGCTGCTGGACAAGAAAGTAACCGTGATGGTCTGCCCCACCTGCCTCAAAGCGGCGGGAAAACTCCCGGACGACCTCGCCCCCGGCATTCAGATCGCCGACAAGGACCGGTTCTTCACCTTCACCAAAGGCCGCATCCTGACCCTGGACTACTAAACCCGCTTGTGTCAGGAAGCTGGAGGGGAGCATATGAAACGTATCTTCGTTCCAACAAGGACCGGGAGTGATTGGCAGCGGCTTCTTGCCAAGCCGAAGCTTCAGTGGCAGACAGGCAGGTCTGCGATGACGGCGGCCGCCTCTTGGGAACAGGCCGGGGACGCATTTCCCCCGGAGATCAGTAGACTGCTTGATTCGTCCCAAGACCAAGACCTGGTAGGGCTCCAACTGCTGGCGGCCATTCCGGAATGGGAGGTCCCGCTTCCAGGCGGACAGACTGCCTCGCACACGGACGTGCTGGCCTTGGCCAGCAATGAGCGAGGGCTATGCGTCGCGGCAGTCGAAGCCAAAGTTGATGAGGATTTCGGTCCCCAACTGAAAGACAAACGGGTACACGCCTCCGCAGGTCAGCTTCAGCGGCTCGACTATCTCCATTCCGTGCTTGGTGTCGCGGAGTTCGATGACAGCATCCGCTACCAGCTTCTTCATCGTACCGCGTCGGCAATCGTTACGGCGCGTGAGTTCCATGCCCACGTTGCCGTCATGGTCGTGCAGTCGTTCGGAACCCAGCTTTCCTTGCGTGAGGATTTCGATATCTTCTGCCAATCTCTGCACGCCGACGATATGCGTGGGGGGATGAAAGTCATCCCGTCGATGCGTACGCCTCGGCTATTTCTTGGCTGGTGCGCGGGTGACGATCAGTTCCTCAAAGTGGTTCTGCCAAGCGTAGTCTGACCTCCTTGCGCTCGCAAGAACGCCTGGCGCAGGACGGCGAACTCGGCCGGCAGCCTTGTCGTAGACTGAACGGCGGAACACCTTGCGGATGAAAATCGAAATCTTTTGGTGGAAAGATACCTTCGGGTGTGTTATAGTGGCGCCTCGAATCAGAGGTACGTAGGTGTACAATTGGTTGGCAGGCTTTTTGACTCGGAAATAGGGATCTGATTAACCGGCCGGGTCCCATGCAGGCCGAGCCCGTGAACCTGGTCAGGCGGGGAACCGAGCAGCCATAAGCGGACGCTTAGCCGTGTGTGGGGTCACCCGGCCGATCTTTTTTGATCTATGATTTATGAATTATGATTTATGAATTGGGGTGGAGAGGGAGACTATGGATCGGCGGGAGTTGGTGGAGAGAGTCAAGAAGTTTGCCCACCGGTGCGTGAAACTGGCTTTGGCTTTGCCGAACGCGCCGCTCGGGCGGCACATCTGTGGACAGTTGATCCGGTGTTCAACCGGCGCGGCGGCCAACTATCGAGCAGCATGTGTTGCGCAGTCAAGAGCCGCTTGGGGTGCCAAACTCAGCATCGTGATAGAGGAGGTCGACGAATCCTGCTTCTAGATGGAGTTCAGTATAGACGAGAACCTGCTAACAAGGAAACGGTCCGCTCCGCTGCTCACGGAGGGTGAGGAACTCAGGCGGATCTTCATAGCGGCAAGGCACACGACCAAGGACAATCATAAATCATAACTCATAAATAATCATAATTCCGATGGCCTACACCGTTCTTGCAAGAAAATATCGGTCGCAGACGTTTGATGATGTGGTGGGGCAGGACCCGATTGCCAAGACGCTCAAGAATGCGATCGAGACCGGCCGGGTTGCCCATGCGTACCTTTTCACCGGCACCCGCGGCGTCGGCAAGACCACGATGGCACGGATTCTCGCCAAGGCGTTGAACTGCTTGGAGTTCGACCAGCCGACGACGACCCCCTGCTGCAAGTGCGGTAGTTGCGTGGCCGTCAACACGGGCGACGACATCGATGTGATCGAGATCGACGGGGCCTCCAACAACCGGGTCGATGAGATTCGCGAGCTGCGGGAGAACGCCATCTATCGCCCCGCCCGGGCCCGCTACAAAATCTACATCATCGACGAAGTCCACATGCTGACCACGCAGGCCTTCAACGCCCTGCTCAAGACGCTGGAGGAGCCGCCGGAGCATGTGAAGTTCATCTTCGCCACGACCGAGCCGAACAAGGTCATCGCGACGATCCAGTCGCGGTGCCAGCGGTTCGATTTCAGCAACATCAGTCCCAAAACCATCGCCGCGCAGCTCAAGTTCATTCTCAAGCAGGAGAAGATCAAGTACGAGGAGGACCTGATCCTGCCCATCGCCCGTATGGCGAACGGCTCGATGCGGGATGCCCTGAGCCTGCTGGACCGGCTCATCAGCACTGGTGAGAAGGTCCTCTCCGCCAAACTCCTGGAGGAGTACCTCGGCCGGCCGAACGCCGAAAAGGTCCACCGGCTGATCGAGCGGATCGCCGACGGCGACGCCGCCGGAACACTCACCGCCGCCGAGGACCTGATCTGCACCGGACTGGGCGAGGTCCAGATTGTCGACGCCCTGATCGAGTCGATGCGGGACCTGCTGGTCCTTCGGTCGGCGGGCAAGGATACCGACCTGGTGATCTTGACGGCCGAACAGAAAGAAAGGGCCGGAGCCTTGGCCGAGAAGTTCGATGCGGCGGCCCTCATCTACAATATCACCGCTCTGGAGAAGCTGCGCTGGACGATTCGCAACAGCGATACACCCCGCGCTCTGCTCGATGCCTCCCTGCTGCGGTTCACCCTCAGCGAGCATTTCATAAACGTGGACGAGCTGATGTCGCGCGCCCAAGGCAGTGCGCCGGCCCCCGTTAAAAAAAAAGCCCCTCTAGAGACTGAGCCGGCCGCGCGGGCCTCCGTGGCCCCGGCGCGTCCGTTGTCGTCAGCCCCCGCTCTGCCGGCGCAGGAAGAGCCCGAGCCGGAGGAACCGTGGCAGTTGACGGCCGAGCCCAGCGAGCGAAAGGCCCCTGCCGCTCCGGCCGAGTTGATCGAGGCTTGGCCGGAGATTCTGGCGGCCATCGGCGCTAAACTGGGCAACAGCACCGCCGGTCTGATGACCGGCTCCGCGCCGCGGGAGATGAAGGACAACGTGCTGACCATCGACTTCCCGACCGGCAACCGGATTCAGAAACAGATGTGCGAGAGCAGCGGGCGGACGGAGCAGATTGAGTCGGTCCTGAGCGAGCATTTGGGCCGGCCCATTCGTATAAAGTTCGAGATGATTGCGGAGCCGCAAAGCGAGGACACCAATGGCCACGAGAAACCGAACGGCCAAAACCGGCGCGAAATCCTCAACGATCCGGCGGTGAAGACCGTCCTGCTTGGCCTCGATGCAACGATCACGGGAATTGAAGAAGTGTTATGAAGAATGTCATTGCGAGCGAAGCGAAGCAATCTCCCGCGCGTGGGATTGAGATTGCTTCGTCGCTGCGCTCCTCGCAATGACATGCTCTAAACTTGAAACTGGTTACCATGACTACTGCCTATACTGCGACGCTGAATAAACTCGTGGACGAATTTGGGAAGCTGCCCGGCATCGGGCCGAAGACGGCGGAGCGACTGGCGTTCCACATTCTCAAGGCCGACGGCCCCTCGGCGCTGGCCTTGGCCGATGCGATCCGGGACGTCAAGACGAAGATCCGGCGCTGCCGGGTCTGCTGCAACCTGTCCGAGGGAGACCTTTGCCAGGTCTGCACCGATACCCGCCGGGACCGGAGCCTGATCTGCGTCGTCGAGCAGCCCAAAGACGTCGTGAGCCTGGAGAAGACCGGGGCCTGCAAGTGGCTCTACCACGTCCTCGGCGGCCACATCGCGCCGCTGGAGGGCGTGGATGCCGGCGATCTGACGATCGACAAGCTCGTGGAGCGCCTCCGCACCGGCGAAGTCAAAGAGATCGTCATGGCCACGAATCCCAACCTCGAAGGCGACGGCACCTCGCTCTACATCAGCTCGGTCCTCAAACCGTTCGGCGTCAAGATCACGCGCCTGGCGCGCGGCCTGCCGACCGGCAGCACGATCGAATACGCCAGCGGCCGGATTCTGACCGACGCCATCCTCGGCCGGCAGACACTCGAATAGAGGGCATCTGAGAAACCGCACCTTCTCCGCACGGCGGGTCAAGCACGTTCGTAGTGACGCCGTAGGGGCAGGCCCCCGTGCCTGCCCGCCTTCAGAGGGCAACCACAGGGGGTTGCCCCTACAGGCACGCTCCCAACCAATGGTTGCACTGTTGACGGTGCCACCAATCCCAGGTGCGTACGAAATCGTTGAAGCGACTCGCCGTTCTTGACGAAATCTATAGGGAGGCTATCATAGGCTCATGGTCGTAATCACGTATGGCATCTGGTTGGCACGGGTAGTGACATGAAACTGGAGATGACAGGACAGATGCGGATGGAGCAGCGGATGAAGCTCGCTCCGCATATGATCCAGTCCATGGAAATCCTCCAGCTTCCCATCCTCGCCCTTCAGGAGCGGATCGAGCGGGAACTCAACGGCAATCCCGTCCTGGAACTGGAGGACACCGACAATCCCGAGGAAGTTGCCGCACCGCCCGAGCCGGCCGCGGACGACAACCTGGGCGAAAAGGCCCTGGTCGTAGGCACGGACAACAACAAGGCCGGCGACTTCGAGCGGCTGGAGAGCATCGAAGACGATTTCAAAGACTTCATCGACCAATCCGGCCCCTACCGCACTCGCCAATACGACGACGAGAAGGACCCCAAGCTCGAAGCCATTAAGAACACCGCGGCCCCACCGCAATCCCTGCACGACTACCTGGCCGAACAGTGGCTGATGGTCGACGCCGACGATCCGGTGAAGAAGGCCGGCAGTGCGATCATCGACTACATCGACGATCGCGGCTACCTGAGCGTCCCGCTCGAGCAGTTGTATAATAAAGACCAGAAGGACTTCACGCCCAAGGACCTGGAAGAGGCCCTGCCGCTCGTCCAGCAGTTGGACCCGCCTGGCGTTGGGGCCAGGAGCCTGAGAGAGTGCTTGCTGATCCAAATGACCCAGCGCAGCGACGAGGGTCCCCAAGCGGGCTCCACGGTCTCGGGGGTTCCCGACATGAGCTTCGAGTACCGCCTGATCGCCGACCACATGGACGCCCTGCTCGAGAACCGCTTGCCCGACATCGCCAAGAAGATGGATTGCAGCATCGCGCGGCTCAATCAGGCAATCCGGCGGCTGAGCAAGCTGGACATCTCCCCCGGCCTGCAGATCGGGCGTAACGACAGCATTCCCATCACGCCGGATGTCCTGGTCGAGTCGCGCGACGGGTCGGACGATTTCTCGGTCCGTCTGGCCGACAATAGTCTGCCCAGTCTGCGGCTGAATCCCTTCTACACCCGCATGGCCGACGACCACCAGACCTCCGAGAACACGCGCAAATTCCTCCAGAACAATATCCGCTCGGCCCATTGGATCATCGAGGCGATCGAGCAGCGCAAACACACCCTGCTGAAGGTCGCCCAGACCATCGTCCGGCATCAGCGGGATTTCTTCGAGCAGGGTCCGCTCTATCTGCGGCCGCTGCCGATGGCGACGGTCGCCCAGGAGGTGGGCGTGCATCTGGCCACCGTCTCGCGGGCCGTCTCCGGCAAGTACATGCAGTGCGAGTGGGGCATCCTCCCCTTGCGGAAGTTCTTCAGCGGCGGGACGGAAGATACCAACGGTCAGGCCCATAGCTGGGAGGCGATTCGCGTCCAGCTCCAGCAGATCATCGACGAGGAGGACAAGGCCGAGCCGCTCAACGACGATCAGATCCAAAAGAAGCTGGCCGAGGCGGGGATTCCGAAGCTCGCCCGGCGGACCGTGGCCAAGTACCGCAAGCTGATGAGCATCCCCACCGCCAAGTTCCGCCGCAAATATTGAGCCTGCGATTTCGGTCGATAAGCAGCACGATTCCCAAATTTGTTCGGAGACATTGGGAGTGGGAGGTCCTGGGATGAGGCGAAAGAGGAGCAATCCGGCGCTACTGTGGTTGGCGATTGCCGTTGTCGGGGTAGTCCCTGCCCTGGCGCCGGGCGAGATTGTCTACGTCGATGACGACGCCCCGATCGGTGGCGATGGGAGATCCTGGGCCACGGCCTGCCGGTATCTGCAGGATGGCCTCGCCGCGGGCAACACGCTGGGCTCCACCCGGCCCATCGAGATCCGTGTGGCGCAGGGCCTCTACCGGCCGGATCGGACCGAGACTCACCCCCAAGGCAGTCGGGATCGTACGGCGGCATTCGAGTTGTCCGGCGGTCTGAGCCTGATGGGCGGCTACGCGGGGCTTGGGGCACTGGACCCGAACAGCCGGGAACCGGCCACCTACGCGACGATCCTGTCCGGCGACCTGGCGGAGAACGACGCCACGCTGCCTGCCGGACAGACGGGGGCCGACAACTGTTATCATGTGGTCGTTGTCACCGGGCCGGCCGTCCTGGAGGGGGTCACCGTCACGGGAGGCCGCGCCTCCGGGCTGCCCGACGATGCAGACGATCTGAGTTCGGCAGGCGGCGCCTTGCTGATCGTCGGTCAAGACCTCGCCATGCGCCATTGTGTTCTCAGGGCGAATTATGCGGCGGGACGGGGTGGAGCACTCTACTGCTCCGCCTCACGCTCCCTGGAACTGATCAACTGCCTGATGGTGGGGAACACGGCGGCGAAAGCCGGTGCCGTGGTTCACACCGAGAGTAGCCAGGTGAGACTGGTGAACTGTACCGCCGCGGATAACCGGGCGCCGGACGGCCGATTCTTGTCAGACAATACGGCTCGCCCGGCCCGGGGCAGGCAACCGCCTTCGATTCGCGTGGAGAGTTGCATCCTCGCGAACGATGGCAACGAAATCTCGAACGGCTATGCGGCCCTGACGATCCAGTATAGTGACGTGGTGGGCGGTCCGTTCGCGGTGCGCGATCCCCAGCGGGCGTTGGTCTGGGGTCCGGGCAACATTGCCGGCGATCCGTGTTTTGCCGATCCCGGGCACTGGGATGCCGCTGGCACGCCGGCGGACCCCAACGACGATTTCTTTCTGGCAGGTGACTACCATTTGCGCTCCCGCGCGGGCCGGTGGGAGCCCCCCGGCCGGACCTGGGTCAAGGACAACGTCAGCAGTCCCGGCATCGATGCCGGCAACCCCATGACGCCCTTCGAGCAGGAGCCCGTACCCAACGGCAGCCGGGTTAATATGGGCGTCTACGGCGGTACGGCGGAGGCGGGCAAATCCGACTACACGTGGCAATTCGTCACGACCCAGGGTCCCCTTCCGGCCGAGGGGCTGGGGGTCATTTTGCCGCACGAGCACATCTTCACCGACCTGCGGGGTCCAACCGCATCGGGGTACGGTCAGGCCGACCCGGCGGACGTAGTACGCGTGATGAAGCCCTTCCTCGTCGAGGCACGCCAGAAGGGAGTCGGGGTTCTCTTCGAGTGCAGCGGTATCGGCGTCGGGCGAAACGTGCCCATCATCGCCAGGGTGTCCCAGGAATCGGGGTTGCCGGTGGTCGTTCCGACGGGCGTCTATGGCCGCGACAACTTTGCCCCGCCGGAGCACCAGAAGATGACCGAGGACGAATTGACGATGCTCTTCGTCAGGGAGCTGCGCGAAGGAATCGAGGGCACCGGTATCAAGGCGGGCTTCATCAAGATCGCTACGGGCAGTGCCTCCATGACCGCTCTGGAGGAGAAGTTCCTGCGGGCCGCCATACACGCCGCCAGCCAGACCGGCGCCGCGATCGCCAGCCATACGCCGGTGAGCAGCAACGCGTCCCGACAGGTCGCCATCCTGGAGTCCATCGATCCGGCCGTCCGGTTCATCTGGGTGCACGCCCAATCGGAGAACAACCGTCAGGTGCAGCGTCAGTTGGCCGCCAAAGGAGCGTACATCGAGTTCGACAACCTGGGCTGGAGCCCCGGCCAGGAAGGCACGATCATTGCGGCGATCCAGGAGCTGTTGGGCGCCGGCTACGGCGACCGCATCCTGCTTTCTCACGATGCGGGCTGGTACCAGCCCGGCCAGCCCAACGGCGGCTCCCAAAAGGGGTACGTCTATCTGATCGACAGCTTCATTCCGAAGCTCAGGACCGCCGGGGTGGACGAGGCCGCCATTCGGATGATCACCGAGACCAACCCCATCCGCGCCTTCGGCCTGAAGTCGAACCAGTAGGAGGCGATCTCAGAACCGCACTCCACCATGTCATTGCGAGCGAAGCGAAGCAATCTCCTGCCTCCCATCGCGAGACTGAGATTGCTTCCCCCGCCTGCGCGGGGGCAGGCTCGCGGCGCTCCTCGCAATGACATTCACCTTCTCTGGAGAGTCTCTTAAAGGACAGCCCCGGAGTACGGTTGCGGTATTGTGGTATCGGCATTGTTCTTGAAACCCCGGGGCCAATGTGGTATAAAAGAGGCGGATCAAGTCTGTGCCTGCTGCTTTGGCATTTTGTCGAGGTTTTCCAGCTTTTTCAGAGGTGCGTGTAGCGCTATTCCACTCTTTTTGAGGAGGCCTGCCATGCGTAAAGAGCTGATGATTCCGGCGTGTCTACTCCTGGTGACGTGCACCATGACCCCTTTGTTCGCCCAGTTGCCGGCCGGCTGGACGAGCGCCGGGATCGGCAATCCCGCGGTCGCCGGCAGCGTCCAGTACGACAAGGCCACCAACACATGGACGATCCGCGGAGACGGGACCGGGATTCGCGGGACGGCCGATCAATTCCACTACGTATACAAAACGCTCAACGGCGACGGTGAGCTGGCGACGAGAGTGGTCAGCCTGGACCCGCCGCTATCCGAGTGGTCCATGGCCGGCGTGATGATTCGGGTGCTGTTGATCCCCGGCTCGCCCTCCATCTTCATGGGGATCAGCGCCAACACAGATGCCAAAGGCCACGCGATCACGATGTGGGGCCGGGAGACCATGAACGGCGCCGCGGGCGATGAAAGCACCGACAACGTGACCCCGCCCTATTGGGTCAAGGTCAAGCGGGCCGGGGACACCTTTGCCGGTTACTCTTCCACCAACGGCAAGGACTGGACGGAGCGATACAGCACGAGTGCACCCGGGATGCCTCAGACCGTCTACATCGGCTACGCCGTCACGTCGGAGGTGGGCGGCAAGCTGCTCACCGCCGTATTCGACAATGGACCAATGACGGCTACCGAGCCACAGCCGGCCAATGGGGCCAAGGATGCGCTGGCGCCGGTGCTGCGCTGGACGCCGGGGGCCACGGCCACGGCACACGATGTCTACCTCGGCACCACCGCCGAGCTAAGTCCGGCCGACTATCGGGGGCAACTGCCCTCTTTCGCCACGATGTACTTCCACGCGCCCGGCTGGACGCCCGGCGCTACGTACTACTGGCGGATCGATGAGATCGACGCCGACGGCAAGACGGTCTACCGGGGCGATCTCTGGAGCTTCACGGCCCAGGCCCTGACCGCTTACCTCCCCGAGCCGGCGGACGGCGCCACGGACGCTTCGACCACCCCCACGCTCCTCTGGCTGCCAGGCCAGATAGCCACCAAGCATCATCTGTTCTTCGGTGACGACCGCGAGGCCGTCACCCAGGGCGTGCCAGGCGTCGATCGGGGCGAGTTCGCGGCAACCACCTTCACCGCAGGCCCCCTGGAGAGCATGACGACCTACTATTGGCGGGTGGACGAGATCCTGTCCGACGGCTCGGTCCGAACCGGCCAGGTCTGGAGTTTCATGACGTGCCTGCCGCTGGATGACTTCGAGAGCTACATGGACGACGCGGGTAGCCGCATTTACGAGGCCTGGATTGATGGCTGGACCAACAACACCGGCTCCACGGTCGGGAACCCGCAGGCTCCGTTTGCCGAGCAGACCATCGTCCACAGCGGCCGCCAGTCCATGCCGATGGACTATAACAACGTCAAGTCGCCGTGGTACTCGGAAGCCGAGCGCCAGTGGAAGACCGTGCAGGATTGGACGCTCCAGGACGCCAACACGCTGGTCCTGTACGTTCGCGGCGCCGTGGGCAACACGCCGGCGCCGCTCTACGTCGCGGCCGAGGACAAGGCGGGCCACGTCGGCGTCGTCTCGCACTCTGACCCGGCCCTCGTGACCGCCGGGCAATGGACCCAATGGAAGATCCCGTTCGCCGACTTCACCAGTGCTGGGGTCAACGTCGCTGCCGTCAAGAAGCTATACCTCGGCGTGGGCAACCGGAGCAAGCCGGCCCCAGGCGGCGCCGGTCGAATCTACCTCGACGACATCTGCGTGATCAAGCTCTGACCGACAGGAAGGACAACGGATCATGATGCTGAGGTACCACCACGTGGGCATTCCGACGGATCGGCCCCTGCCGCGGGAGGACTATAGCGAGAAGTACAAGATGTACGCCTCGGGCTACTTCGAGAGCCCTTATGGTGTGGAGTGGATGAAGTTTGATCCGGATTGCCCTTTGCCGGACCTAGTCAAGACCGTGCCCCACGTGGCCTTTGTCGTGGAGAACCTGGAGCAGGCCCTGGCGGGCAAGGAAGTCCTGATTCCGCCGAACGGTCCCACGGAGGGCGTACGGGTGGCCTTCATCGTTGACCACGGCGCCCCGATTGAATTTCTCCAGTTCGACCGCCCCGAGTCGGAAATCTGGCCACACGAGGCCAAGTTCAAGATCATGTGAAACCGCTCCACGCACCAAAACCCGCGGCAAGCACGAAGTCGTTCAATTACACCGCCCCCCATGTCATTGCGAGCGAAGCGAAGCAATCTCCCAGCTCCCATCGCGGGATTGAGATTGCTTCGTCGCTGCGCTCCTCGCAATGACATTAGATAGATGTGATCCGCCAAGTGACTTGACCTCTGCCCTGTACCGACGCGGCAAGGCATGGACGCCAATCGGACGGATGCTATACTGATGCGGCAGCGTGCCGGCCTTGTATCTCAATGCCACAGAAGCAGCGGTCCGCCGGACGTCGCCCCAAGCAGGAAAGGAGTAGCAGCATGAAAACGGCTTGTTCGGAAGCATTTCGGGTGTTGGTCCTTGTCGTCGTGCTTGCAGGCGGCCTGCCCGGCTCGGCGGCGCCGACGATTCCGTTCTACAACGTGAAGGACTATGGCGCCGCGGGCGACGGTACGACCAAGGATACGGAGGCGATTCGCAAGGCGATCTCTGCTGCCGTCAGCGCTGGGGGCGGTACCGTCTACTTTCCTGCCGGCCAATATCTGACCGGGTCGATCCATCTCCAGAGCAACATCACGCTCCGTCTCGACGCCGGAGCGGTGCTGAAGTTCAGCCAGGACTTCGACGACTACCTGCCCATGGTCAAGTCCCGCTGGGAAGGGATCGAGTGCACGAACTTCTCGCCGCCGATCTATGCCTACCGCGCCGAGAACATCGCGATCGTCGGCCGGGGCCTGATCGACGGCCAGGGCGGGGCCTGGTGGGACTTTCACCGCAAGATCCGGGACGAGTTCGCGAAGAAAGGCAAAGTCGAGCCCTCCTCGAAGTGGTCGCAGTTGTTCGCCGAGAAGAATCAGAATGTCCCGAGCCGGGGCCGGTGGGAGCAGATGGGCAATTTCCTCCGCCCGCCCATGATCCAGCCGTTCGAGTGCCGCAACGTCCGCATCGAGGGCATCTCGCTCAAGGACCCGCCCCTGTGGACGATCAACCCGGTCTATTGCGACGATGTGACGGTCACGGGCATCACGATCAAGAACCCGGACGATTCGCCCAACACGGATGGCATCAACCCCGACTCCTGCCGGAACGTGCATATCTCCGACTGCCACATCAGCGTCGGCGACGACTGCATCACGATCAAGTCCGGCCGGGATGCGGACGGTCGTCGCGTGGGCCGGCCCTGCGAAAATATCACCGTCACCAACTGCACCATGCTCGACGGCCACGGCGGGGTCGTCATCGGCAGTGAAATGTCCGGCGGCGTCCGCAAAGTCGCCATCACCAACTGCATCTTCGACGGCACCGAGCGCGGCATCCGCATCAAAACCACGCGCGGCCGGGGTGGCGTCATCGAAGATGTCCGCGTCAGCAACATCGTCATGAGCAGGATCACGCGCACCCCGTTCGATCTGAATATGTTCTATGAGAAGGCGCCCGCCGAGCCGGTCTCCGAGCGAACGCCGGTGTTGCGCAACCTGCACTTCAGCGACATCACGGTCCGGGGCGCCCCCGCCGCCGGGTACATCCTGGGCCTCGATGAGATGCCGGTCGAGAATGTGACGTTCAGCAATATCACCATCGACGCGGAGAAGGGGTTCTCCTGCAGTAACGCGAAGAATCTCGCGTTTCGCGATGTCCGGATCGATACGCAGAAAGGCCCCGCCCTGCTCTGTGAGAAGGTCGCCGGCCTGGAGATCGATGGCGTCCAGACGCTCACTCCACACGAGGATTCCGCCGTGGTCGATCTGAAAGATGTCGCGGGCGCCTATATCCACGGCTGCCGGACGACGCCGGGGGCATTCCTCCGCTTACAGGGCAACAGCAGCCGGGACATCGTCCTGCAGGCCAATGAGTTCGGCCAGGCCGCCTCCACGATCCAGGTGGACGAAGGCGTTCCCGCCTCCGCCCTCATTCAAAAGTGACGACCGCGACGCCGTAGACATCGACGCTCGGCACGGTGAATTCCACGCGGCCCTCCCGGACCTCGAAGGGCAGCCGAAGGTCGGCCTCCTGCAAGGGGCTTGCGAACATGACGCACTTGACGCCCTGCGGCCCAGGCAAACGGATGGAGACGCCGATGTCGCGCGCCGGCTCGTCGGTCCGATAGTTGACCAGATGGAGCAGACGTCGGCAGTTCGGAGTCCCGCCTTCAGGCGGGTCAGAACCGCGTAAACGCGGTACTCCCAACAGCTCCACGCAGACCCCTGATGGCGCACGGGCAGAGAGGCTCAAGTCCGCGCCGCAGAGCCGGCGCACGGCCGCCGTCACATCGTCATTTTCACCAATGCGCTCAATGCCTTTGTTCGGAGTCCCGCCTTCAGGCGGTTCAGAGCCGCGTAGACGCGGTACTCCAAACGACTGCTGCTTCCGCGGGAGCATCCATTCATCATGCGTGCCGGCCGGCCCGACGATGCAGATCTTGCCGCCCGACTGTGCGTATCGCTCCACGCATTTGACCTGCTCATCCGACATCGCCTCGCAGCCTGCCAGGACCAGGACACGGTAACGCTGCAAAGTCGTCCAAGTGCCGATCGTAGATGATCTGGAAGGGAACGTGGTTGTCGATGAGGTCCTGTTCGACGCGGTAAGTCAACGCGCCATTCCTGCGCTCCGCGAACACTTGCGAAGGAAAGCTCCGCAGCACCGCCACGTCCGCCACGACCTCGGTCTCTCGCAACAAATCGCGGCGTGTGTGAAAGAACTTGATGAACGGAGCGAGAGCAGCCGACATGGGCTCTTTGGAGCCGGGCTGAGCGACGACTTGGGCGTATTCAAACCAGCAAATGGATCCCAGGCAGTCCAGGTTGAAAGCCATGGATTCCGCCATTTCGAGGGGCGAAATCGTATAGGCGAACGCCATGTTGTCCATGCGCCGAGCGATCTTGTACGTGCGGATACGCGTGGTGAGTTGTCCGTCACGATACCCCGGACGCCGGCCCTCGTCCCAGAAGGCCTCTCCCGCCGGCAGCAGACGGCCGTGGTCCACCGGTGGCGTGATTCGGTCGCCGGGTCCGCCCGGGTTACACTCGATGAGGATGTCCTTGCGCAGTCCCCTGGCGTACAGGCTCACGTCACGATAGGAATCGGCAAGCGACTGGCAACAGAAGTCAAGCCAGGCCCGGCGCAGCAGGGTGTCCGGCGGTCCTGCCAATGGCGGCTGCACCGTGTCCACGTCGGCGGCTCCCATCTCTTCGAGCCGTTCCGGCGTGAACCGGCTCCGCAGATACTGCCGGAAGCGCCGGACAGAATTCTCATCCCGTCCCGGGCCGACCTCGTAATTGTCGAAGTGAAGCAAGTCGGCCCCAATCTCACGAACGGCGAAAGAGACGATCCGGCGGTAGAACGCCTGGGCCTCGGGGTGGTTTCGATTCCAGAAATAGCGGTACGTCGCCCCGCCGTACGTCCGAGGCGTGCCCTTCTCATCGAGCACCACCCAGTCTTTGGCTTGCGGCACCTCACTGAACAGCGGCTCCCAAAGGAAGGCGCCACTGTAGTTATAGACGCCCACGTGCAAGCCCGCGTCGCGACAAAGCTTGGCAAATCTGGCGGCGTCGGACATGCTCTCCCGCTCGGCCAGCAGCCCGGCCCCCTTGTAACAGTGCATCATGACAAAATTGACCCCAAGGTCTTTCAGTCGCGCGATCATCTCCGGGCTGTGCTCCCGCAGATACGCGGCGCGCTGCTCCTCGGTGGGCGTGAAGCCACTGCGGCCGTCGCGGCGAACTCGGAATGACAACGGCTCCCAACTCCCCGCCATCACAATGCCGTCCCGCCGCAGCCAGTCGGGACGCTGGTTCAACGGCAAGGTGCGCGGCTCGGCGGGCGCGGGCCAGGCAAAAACCAAGACCAGGGAAATGACTCCCAGCACCGTCGCCATTCGTCGCGACAAATTCTTCCTGGCGCGATTTTCCATCGGCCGTTCTCCCCGGATCACAGTCACATTCAGAGCTGGTCAGAGCGTCCTGACGATTTCCGTGCCGGCCACCGCCGCCTTCCGTTCGTGGGCACATGGGCACAGCGAAGTCCAGGCTTGCGGAAACACTCGCCGCACGAGACACAGGCGGATCGGTCCGCGCGTCCCGCTTCCATGCGATTGATGAGATCGGGCTCGCGAATGAACGGTCGGCTCATCGAGATCATGTCGCAGACGCCCTCCTCGACCGCGTTCTGCATGACCTTCCGCGAGCGCAGGCCCCCCACCAAAAGAACCGGAACCCTTATGGACCGCTTGATGACCTTGGCCTGCGAGGCGAAGTAGGCTTCCTTCTCAGGAGCGTCGATGCCCATGGCCACCGCCTGCGCGTGGTCCCCCGAGCGAGTGCAGGAGACCTCGACGGCATCGACGCCTGCCTCTTCGAGAGCTTGGGCCGTGGCAACCGATTCCTCCAATGCGAGGCAATCATCGCATCCGTCTACCACGCCCAGCTTACAGAGGATCGGGTATTGCGGCCCCAACGACCGGCGCATCCCGGTGGCAATCTCGATCGGCAGACGGCGGCGTCCGGCGGCATCGCCGCCGTAGGCATCCGCACGCCGATTCACAGTCGGTGTGAGGAACCCGCTGAGCAGAAAACCGTGTGCGGCGTGGATTTGCACGCCGTCAAACCCGGCTTCCTGAGCCCGCTCCGCCGCCGCGACGAAGCAGTCCACCGCCATGCGAATCTCCGCCGGACTCATTTCCTCCGGAGGCCGGGCAGCGTGATTGATCTGCGCTACCACCTTCGCCCTATCGCTCCGGCACACCTGCGCCAGGCGCCGCAGACCCGGCAGGTGATCCTTTCGCGCGATCCCCGTCTGTAGGGAGCTGCACTTCCAGCCGTCGTCCACGTACATGTGCCCGGTGATGATCAGGCCGACGCCGCCCTGAGCCAACCCCTCGTAGAGCGGGAAAACGGCCTCCATGAGCACGCCATCAGGGGTTGCCGCCGACTCCGCCGTTGCCGAACGCACAAACCGGTTCTTCAGGCTCAGTGGCCCGATATTGTACGGCCTGAAGATGTCCGTGGCGCGATTCTCGCCGATGCTCATAACTGTCCCCGGCGTGGCTCGAACACGCAACCTGCAGCTCCGGAGGCTGCCGCTCTATCCAATTGCGCTACGGGGACGAACCGTCGAAACCTGTCGACTCCCGCATTTTTACCACTACGCCGCCGCCCTGTCAACGCTCTCGATCTACGATTTCATATTGACGATTTCTTATCGAAGATTTACGATTCTTTCTCGCCGGCACCCAGGGCTCAAAGATAGATAGTAAATCGAAGATGGCAAATCTCAAGGGGTTAGCGCGATGGCGAACGATATGGAGCTGCTTTACCAGGAGCGTCTGAAGCGATACGTCACGGCGATGCGGAACGAGAAGCCGGACATGATCCCCATGCGGCCGTTCGTGGCCGAGTTCACGGCCACGTACGCCGGCTACACGTGCCAGGACGTGGCCCACGACTACAACAAGGCGTTCGAGGCCGCCGTCAAGACGGCCAAGGACTTCCAGTGGGAAGCCGTCGTCGCGAACATGGTCTACGTCTGGACCGGTCTGGCCCAGGCGGCCGGACTGCGCTACTACGGTATTCCGGGCATCGGCATCCCCCACACGAGCGGCTTCAACTACATCGAGCCGCCGGAAGACCAAGCCTTCATGAAGGCCGATGAATATGATGCCTTGATCGACGACCCGACGGGCTTTCTCTACACGACCTGGCTGCCCCGCGTTTCGACCGAGATCAGCAAGATGGGCGAAGGTTCGACCTATCGCAACAATCTCGCCCTGGTCAAGAGCGCGATGGCTATGCTGCAATACTTCTATGCCTTCGGCCCCCAGGTCGGGCGGCTGCGGTCCGAGTGTGGTACGGCGTCCGCCATCGCCGGCATCTTCAAGGCCCCGTTCGACATCCTGGCGGACAAGCTGCGCGGCTATCTGGGCCTGACGATGGACATGCACACCCAGCCCAAGAAGGTGCTCCAAGCCTGCGAGGCCCTCATGCCGCACCTGGTGAACGTGGGCCTGACGACCTGCGATCCGAGTAAGCAGGTGCCCATCGGCTATTGGATGCACCGGGGCTGTGTGCCGTTCGTCAACCCGCAACAGTTTGAATCCCATTACTGGCCGACGCTCAAGCCCTGCATCGAAGAGTTCTGGAAGAACGGCCATCAGACGCTCTTCTATGCCGAAGGTCGCTGGAAGCACCATCTCGACAGGTTCCGCGAACTGCCCGACCGCAGCATCGTCTTCCACTGCGACCAGGACGACATTTTCGAGGTCCACAAGAAGCTGCACGACAAATTCGCCATCAGCGGCGGCATCCCGAATGTGATGCTGAGCTGGGGCAACCCGCAGGAGGTACGTGACTTCTGCCTGCGGGTCATCAAAGAGGTCGCCAAAGACGGCGGCTACATCATGGACGCCGGGGCGATCATGCAGGATGACACGAGCGTCGAGAACATGAAGATGATGACGCAGGTCTGCCGCGAGCACGGCGTCTACTCCTCCAGCAGCTACCAGACGCCGACGGACACACCGCCCTGCGATCTGCCCTCGTCGGTGGAATCCCGCAAGAAGGTCACCGGCATGGCGGGCCGCGCGACGCCGCGAGTGAGGCCGGGCGTCTGCTTCCCCTGGGAGCAGCGTGTGAAAGACCTCCCGCCCATCACCGGCGACAAGGCAATGATCCAGAACGTCTGGGAGAACATCGATGCCCTGGGCAACATGTACATCTGGCAGATGCTGCTATCGTTCTGAGCAAGATGGCAGGCGTATAATGCCAGTCGTTCACAGTGGCGCCGTAAGGCGTTTCTTCGTAGGTTGGGCGTCCTCGCCCAACTTCTTCAGGCGAGCGGGGACGCTCGCCCTACGCGGAGTCATCACGGACCAAGGCGTTGGCTCTGCTACTCATGCGCGACAGGTGGTCTGCCAGTGAAGGGAGGCAAAGATGCTTCTTGACCGACGGGAGTTTCTGGGTTCGACGACGAAAGGGCTTATGGCGGCTGCCGGGGTGAGTCTCGGCCGAATTTGCGCGGGCGAAGAGAAGGCCGGCACCACGAGCAAGAAGAGGATCGTCGGGGCTCATCCGTGGGTTTATGCGGCGACGCAACCCAGGAATGACATCTATCCGATTCTCGACCGGATCTTCGCCGACATGAGCTACGCGGGTCTGGACGGGATCGAGCTGATGCACACCGCCCTGCGGCCGGCGGATTCGGTAGAGACCATCCGTGCCTTGTCGAAGAAATACTCCCTGCCCGTCATCGGCACCTCCTTCGGCGGTGACATGTGGGACCGGTCGCAACACGAGGCCATTTCCCAAGACGCCCACACCGTCGTGGGCCATCTGGCAGAGGTCGGCGGCTGGACGTTCGGCGTCTCCGTCGGCAAGGCCCCGCAGCCCAAGACGCCGGCCCAATTGGACGCCCAGGCGGAATTGCTGCGGGGCATCATCGCCCTGTGCCAGAGCCGGGGCGTCGTGCTGAACCTGCACAACCACACCTACGAAGTCGAGAACGACATGCACGACCTCAAGGGGACGCGCGCGCGAATTCCGGCCGTCAAGCTCGGCCCGGACCTCAACTGGCTCGTCCGCGGCGGCGTCGATCCGGTGAGCTTCATCAAGACCTATGGCAGCCAAATCGTGTTCCTGCACCTGCGGGACCAGAAGGCCGACGGCAAGTGGTCCGAAGCCATGGGTGAAGGGAACATGGACTACGCCGCCATCGGCAAAGCCTTGCGCGAGGTCAAGTTCTCGGGAGACGCGGTCATTGAGCTGGCCCACGAAGGAAACTTCAAACCGACCCGGCCGCTGCGCGACAGTCTCAAAATGAGTCGGGCCTATGTCAAACAGACACTCGGATTTTAACCTTCTCGGAGGGTAACACATGCGTCACAGGATCGGCCGCCGGGCATTCCTGAAGCAGGCAGCCATCACGGCTGGGGCGGGCGCCGCACTGCCCTATCTGGTTCGCTCCTCGGCCCTGGGCAAGGCGGGCAATGTCGCGGCGAGCGAACGTATCACGCTCGGCATGATCGGCACGGGAAGTCACGGGCGGGATATGAATCTCAAGACGTTCCTGACTCTCAACGATGCTCAGGTCGTCGCGGTTTGCGACGTCGACCGCAACCACAGCCAACTCGCGTTCGAGATGGTCAGCAAGCGATACGGCCACAAGGATTGCGCGGTCTACGGCGACTTTCGCGAGGTGCTGGCCCGGCCCGACATCGACGCCGTGATGATTTCCACGCCGGATCATTGGCACGTGCCCATTGCCATCGCGGCGGCCAAGGCGGGAAAAGACATCGAATGTGAGAAGCCTACCCTCACGATCGAACAGGGCCGGCAACTCGTTGAGACGATGAAGCGGTACAACCGCGTCTTCCAGTGGTCCACCGAGGACCGCAGCGTCGATGTCTATCACCGCATGTGCGAACTGGTTCGCAACGGCAGAATCGGCAAGGTCCACACGATCAAAGTGGAGCTGCCGAGCGGCCCGGC
>Ga0315289_10004028_pt1 | contig 22041 bp, 20 predicted proteins | sample YL17G11_40_MG_FD_203452 | JGI IMG/M metagenome (GOLD analysis project Ga0315289, IMG submission 203452) | Sediment microbial communities from Yellowstone Lake, YNP, Wyoming, USA - YL17G11_40 | ecosystem: Environmental > Aquatic > Freshwater > Lake > Sediment | place: USA: Wyoming | collected... | reverse complement strand
CTCCGTTGTGGTTGGGTGGTTGTGGTGGGGGGGGGGGGGGGGGGGGGGGGGGGGGGGGGGGGGGGGGGGGGGGGGGGGCCCCCCCCCACAGGAAGAGGGGAGAGAGAGAAAGAGGGGGAAAAGAGCGTTTGAGAGAAAGAGTTACAAAAAAAGGGGTTCCTTTTTGTTTTCGTTTTTGGGTTCTAAAAAGAGAGAGGATAGATGCGCGTTTGTTTTCCCCCCCGTTTTATTTATATCAGATACCGCACGACGGCACGGGGGAGAGATACCTTGAGGACCTTGGAGAGAGAGAAGGAGGGAGTGTGATTGTGATTACAAACAAGGAGTAAAAACAAAAAGAGACCAGTTTTTGTTTTGCTTTTTTTCTGTGCCTCTCTCTCTCTCTGGAAAAAAAAAAACGTTCCCCTCTTTTTTATTCGCCACCTGCTCCCCGCTCCTCTTCCTCCCGGCGGGAGGGACGGAGGAGCAGGAGGAGGGACCCGACTCCTCCCTCGACACCAACAACTACGAGTCCCGGACCTTGTCGTCGTTGTCGAGGCAGACGACCTCCTCCTCCTGGGCGCTCTTCACCACCACCACGGGCACTTTGGACGAATGCAGCAAACCCGAACTCACAGACCCGAGCCCGACAAGCGCGAGCGCGGCCGCCCTCCAAGCCCCGAGGCCCCTACTCCCGGCCACGACGACGTGCGCCCCAACCGCCTCTGCGAACTCGTTCAGGGCCTCGACGACGGGAAGGACAACCCCACCTTTCGCGCTACCGTCGAGGGCCGCGGTCTCGATCGAGGAGCGCTCGACGCCGTGAGCCACAGCCGTCGCCGCCGCCTCCTCGACGGCGACCTTCGCCGACGTCGCTGCCGCTACTTTCTCTTCCTCCCACCTCTCGGCTCCGTACGAGGCGGCGACGGCGGAGCTCGGGCTGTCGTCGAAGACCGCGGGGAAAGGCGGGATTTGCGGCGCCGAGACCAAAAGGAGCGTCGCTCTCCCCGCCAGCGCGCCGCCGCCGGAGGCCCAGCGGCAGGCGAACAGCAGCGCCGCGCCCGAGGCCGGCGACCCGTCGACGGCCACGACGATCCTGACCAGCGCTGGGACCGAGGACGCGGCAGAGGACGCGGCGCTGACCAGCAGGGGCCTCTCCCCTCGGCGCACGACGGCGACGGCTCCAGAGTGCAGACCGGAGACGACGGCGTCCGAGACCGAGCCAAGGCCGACGACGCCCCCGAGGGCTCGCGCCAGCGCTCCCATCCCCCTCGCGCCGAGTACGACCACATCGGCGTGCTTGGCGTGGGCGTAGGCGACGATGGCCGCGGCTGTGGAGGCGCTTGAAGAAGAAGAAGTAGGCAAAGAAGGATTCAGAAGGTGCAGCGCGATCCTCTCCAGCTCGACGCCAAACTCTCCGACGAGCGCCGCGCGGCTCGAGCAGAGCCACGCCGAGGCCGCGATCCGGTCCTCTTTGCCGGCTCGAAGCCTGGCCTCGACGACGGCCTCCGCGGCGGCGGCGGTCGAGAGCCCCGGGGACGGGAGGAGCAGCGAAGAGAGCGGCGGTGCCGGGGGGGCCGTCGCGCTCCTCCCGCCCCGTGGCGGGAGGACGGAGAGCAGGTGGATCTCGTCCCCGGGGGCGGCGAGAGCCGCGGCCAGGGCCAGCGTCGACGAGCGGCGAGCGTCGGGGGCGATCGTCGAGGCGTCGACGGCGACGAGGAGGCGACGAGCCCCAGAGGTGGCCGAGGGCATCTGTTTTTTTAACAAGTCGCTGGAGGCGACGTCGTCGAAACTCTTGGAAACGATGCCGTGAATGCTGCCTCTCTGTCCGGCTCCCCCTCGCTTTGTTTCCTCACTGCTCTTGAGCTTCTTGGTTTGTTTCCTTCGAGAAGTTGGAGAAGAACGATAAACGATCGGCGTCAGGTGCAGGTTCGGGTGCTTGGAGGGCCTGGCGCGATCGCTAGCTCGAGCTGGAGGTTTCGATTGGGTCGAGGGCGAGCGAGCGAGCGGCGGCGTCGGGATTTCTGCCTTCGAAGCAAAACAGCAAGCCACGACTATTTTTTCTTCGATTCTCCTCTGCAGATGCCCGCTCCGTCGCTCCTCTCGAGGGGCCCTCGGGTCACCCTGCCGCTAGCGGCGCGTCAACGGCGACATCGTGCCGTCTCCTGCCATGCATCGAACCCTCCTCCGGCCTGCGGCCTCGGCTCGCCGCAGCTCCTCGAGGAGTGCGGCGAAATCGACTGGCGCTCGCCGCTTGCGTCTTCGTCGTCGTCGTCGAGTTCCGCCGCCGAACCCTCGACCTCGACCTCCGATTCCTTCCCGGTCGTCGCCCTGGGGAAGTTCGACGCCATGCACCGCGGCCACCGCTCGCTCGCCGCCGCAGCGGCGCAGATGAAGCCGCCCCCGGGAGGACGAGAGGGAACCGATACCGGCAGCAGCCCTCCCCCTCCAGTCCAGCCCTGGCTCCTGTCCTTTTCGGGGATGGCCGAGGTCCTCGGCTGGGTGCCGCGCCGCCCCTTGGTGGCCCCCTGCGACCGCGCCCGCGTGCTCGGCAGCTGGGCCCCGGCCTGCGGCGGCGTCGCTCCCAGGCAGCGCATCATCCCCTTCGCCGCGGTGCGCTCGATGGGGCCCGAGGAGTTCGTCGAGGCGCTGACGACCGGGCTCGGCGCGCGCGGCGTTGTCGTCGGCGAGGGGCACCGCTTCGGCCGCGACGCGAGGGGCGACACGGCGCTGCTGACGCGGCTCTGTGGCGAGCGGCGCGGCGGCGGCGGCGGCGTCGCGGCCGAAGTGCGCGTCGTGGGGCTCGTGCGGTCGTTCACGAAGGACGTCGACGGAGTCGGCGACTGCGGTGGCGACGTCGTCTCGTCGTCGGCCGTCAGGGACGCACTGGCCGCGGGCCGCGTCGCCGCCGCGGCGGCGCTGCTGGGCAGGCGGTACCGGCTCGTCGCGCACGTTCCGGCCGCGGCCTGGGAGGCTGCGCTCGCGGGGGGGAACTCGCTGGTCGTCCCGGACTCGGCGTTCCTCAACCAGCCTCCGAGGGGAGGGCAGGCCTACTCGGCCGCAGCGACGGCGGCGCCGGCCGAGGCGCGGCCGGTCGGCGCCTCGGGCGTCGTCGACCTCCGCGACGTCGACGTGGTGTTTTCTGGAAGCGACGGCTCCTCTTCTGCTGCCTTTTCCGAGGTGCTCCTGCCTCCGGGGACGCAGTGGCCGAGGCTGCCGGGGGATGGCAAGGGAGGCGTGAGGCTGACTCTCGATTTCTGAAAGAGAAAAAAGAGAGAGAGCGAGACAAGGTTCTTGATTTGTTTTCATTTTTTTTAACAATGGAACTAACAGTGGTGATGTAAGAAAGGGCGCCTCCTTCTCTCTTTATCGAGCGGGGGAGACCCTGATGCCGTTGCCAGGCTGCGATGGCGAATGAGCAGCGTGCTGCTGCTGCTGCTGAAATGCCGCTCCCGCCCCTCCCGGCGTCGGCAGCGGCTGCGACGGGATCGAGCCCATCTCTGCCTCGAACGGCTTGAACGCCCTCTGCCTGCGCCTCTTGACGGCGACGACGGCGGCCAGTACCGCCCCCGCGACGAGCGCGATGGTGACGATGGAGACGGCGGCGGCGACGGCGGAGGGGTTGACTCCCGAGGATGCAGTCGTTGCTGCCGAAGCCGGCGCCGCCTTTTCGTCCGCGGCCGTGCTTCCTACTTGCTGCTTCGCTGGCGCGGCCAGGACGACCCCGGGGGGAGCTTTGGCCGCGTCCTTGGCGGCGGCCGCCGTCGCGGCGTCGGTCGAGGGGGCCGCGGCGGCCGCGGCGGCGTTCCTCTTGCGGGCCCCGGCGTCGTGGGCCTCAAATGTAGCTCTCTCGGCCGCCGCTGCGACCTCCGAAGGCTTGCTGCTGCTGCTGCTCCCCAGGTTTGCTCCTCCAGGGAGCCCGGGGGGCGTCGTGACGCCCCTGAGGATCGTCGCGCTGCCATCTCGGTTGGGAACCACGACGACGACGTCTTCGTCCTTCGGGGCCGGGGTGGAGCGGCGAGGAGAGCTCGTCGCGGTCGGAGGCGTCGAAGGCGTAGATGGCCCGAGCGGCGACGCCGTTGTAGAGCTCGCCCGGGGCCTCTCGACGGGGGAGTCGACCGACACCCCGTTGGATCCACCGGCGTAGATCGTTTGCTGCGCGGTAGCCGGCGTCGGAGCGCGCAACGAGCAGAGGAGAAAGAGCAGCGCTGCGAGAAGGAAGCCAACGGAAGGCCATCTTGCCTCTCGTCTTCGAGCAATCATTATCGCTGCTTCTCAGTTTCTTCCACCGCCCGGGTTTGCAGAGGTCTCTGTGCCTCGCCTGCGGGACGTGAGGCAGTCGTATGCTTCTGAAGCTGGTGCGCGCGGCTGATGCAGAAAAGAGCGCGTGCGATAAGCGCGGAAACTCGTTCGAGGAGAAACGAGAAGTGGAGAGGAAGGTCGCGTCGTCGCTGTTTTTCTTTTTCCCCCTTGTGCTCTTCTTTTGCCTCCCACTCTTCTTCTTCTTCCTCTTCTTCTTCTTCTTCTTCTTCCTCTTCTTCTCCTTCCCCCGTTCTTCTTGTTTTGATTTTTTTTGTTGCCTAGCAAAAGGGAAATTGTGTTTTCAAATTGAAAAAACAACAAACGAACTCTCTATACGATTCACAAAAGCTCTCTATCCCTATCTTTCTCTCCTTCTCTGTAAGAGCGCCGTGAGGAACAGAAGAGAAGACGAACACAAGAAACATGGAAGACACCAAAAGGGACTCTCTGTCTCTCAAAAGCCCCTCCGACCGCCGTCGCGGTCTCTCCCCCTCCCCTTCCCGCCCACGAGCGGAGAAAAACGCTGCATAGCGCAGCAGCAAGAGGGAGAAGAAGAAAAAGCCACCTCCCCGTCTCTCTACCCGACCAGCAGCGTCTTCTCGTCGAGGAACTTGTACTCGGGCACCTCGAGGTTCGTGGGCGCGGGGCCCTTGCGGATCCTCCCGCTCGTGTCGTAGTGCGAGCCGTGGCAGGGGCAGAACCAGCCCCCATAGTCCCCGGCCCCCGGCAGCGGGACGCAGCCCAGGTGCGTGCAGACGCCGACCAGCACGAGCCACTCCGGGTCGACAACGCGCGCCTCGTCGGGCTGCGGGTCGCGCAGCGTGCTCAGCGGCACCGCGCGCGCCGCCTCGACGTCCTCGTCGGTGCGCCGGCGCACGAACACGGGCTTGCCGCGCCACTTGACGGTGATGGTCTGGCCCGGCGCGATCTTGGCGAGGTCGACCTCGAGCGAGGCCATGGCCAGCACGTCGGCTGTCGCCGTCATCGAGAGCACGAACTTGAGGACGGCGAGGCGCAGGGCCGAGGCGTAGATGAAGCGTCCGCCCGTGAGGACGAAGTAGGTGAAGGCGCGCTTGGACTCGTCGCCCGGGGTGAACTGCTCGTGGGAGTGCGTGTCGTAGCTATGTGTTGATTGGAGTTTTTTTTTTTTGAGAGGGAGGTCGAGAGAGGGTCGAGGGTGAGAGAGGAGGAAAAAGAAAACGATCGAGGGCGACGACGACGAGAGGAACAAGGGAAAAAAAGAGACCGAATCGCGCTCATTTTCGCGTCGTGGTCGTCATCTCTTCTCCTCCATTTCGCGCAAGGACATGGATCCGCATCTCTCCTCCACTCCCGTGCGAACAACGAAGAAAGAAAAGGGAGCGTAGGTCCAAAAAATAACGGTTCCGTAAAAAACGCACGTAATGTCGGCCGTCGGGTTCCTGAGCGCGCGCGTCGTCGGGAGCATCCCGTCGGCGTCGGCGACCATTCCCGAGGGGGTGATGGGCTCTCGCGGCAGGGAGATGTCGGATGCGTAGCCTGATGGGGGCGGAGCGGTTGAATTCGAAGAGGAAGAGGAAGAGGGAGGGCGTGAGAGAGAGGTGGAAAAGATGAGAGAAGAGGAACAGGAAAAGGAGGCATCGGCGTCGGTAAAGAAAAAAGACGATGGCGGCGGAGAGGGAAAAACGATCCTTTCAAGGCCGATTCCGCCCTCGAACAAGCTCCTTTCGTCTCATTCCAGTGACGCCAGGCGCAAGAGAGCTGTGCAGTACAGACGTCCGAGTCGAGAACAGAGGAAGCGCATCGACCACTCACCGCGCCAGAACGATAAGCTGCTCGAAGAGGAGGAAGCGACGGCGGCGCCGCGAATCGCCGCCGCCGAAGAAGCAGCAGCAAAGGAGCCCGCGCCGCCTGAGCTCGACGCGGACGCCAGCGCCGCCGACGTCTCGCTGCAGGTCGCGGCGAGCACGCGCCCGCCGAGCGTCGCGAGGCCTCGGCGGAGCATTCTTGGAGGGCTTTGGAAAAGAAAAAGCCTTTCTTTGTTTTTTGTCTTTTCGCTCAGAGGAGTCGAACAACGTGTGCGAATGGAGGGCTTGTCATTTTTCTGCCTTTTTTTCCCTTTCCTTAGGGAAGCACCTGAAGAGCGGAGAGAGAAGAGCACGCACTTTCACGCGGCGCTTCCCTTCCCTTTCAGGATGCGGCGTCGAGGTCCAGCCCTACTCCTCGCGGTGCTTCTGCTCCTCTCGGGCCCTGCGGCTCGAGCGCAGCAGAACGGGGGAGGAGCGGGAGCCGGGAAAGGCGCAGGCGCAGGCGAGCGAGCGAGCGGCGATCGCGCCTCCTCCAATGCCCCGCCTTCTTCTTCGTCCTCCTCTTCTCCTCTGCCTTGGGACTCGCTCTACCACCGCACCGACGCCGTGCTCGATTTCTACAAGAAGACGGCGCTCAAGGCGCCACATAGGGTCCGGTAAGACGGATGTGAATTCGAGAGAGAGAGAGAGAGAGAGAAGGGTGGAAGAAGGGAAAATGTTCCAGGCTCCTCTCGCATCGACCGTTTGAAAAACGTCGCTGACCTCTTCTTCTCCCTTCTTCTCCTCTCTTCCCCCCCCCCCCCCCTCCACCTTTCCCCAACGAAACAAAAAAAAAGCTACGAGGAGATCCCGGACCCCGAGTCCGACGTCTCCCTGCCCCTGGTCACCATCACGGACTTCGCGAGCGGCGGCGGCAGCAGCAGCTCCTCCTCCCCCGGCGGAGACAAAACCTCGGGCAAGGAGGTCATCCTGCTCATCGCGGGCGAGGTCGGCAGGGAGGCGCTCGGGCCCGAGGTCGCCCTCTGGCTCACCTCACTGCTCTCCGGCGTCCCCCCCCCCCCCGCGGCCGAGACCCCGTCCCTCGTTGATGGCGACGTCGCGGAGTGGGCCCCGCTCCAGTCAGCGCTCAAGCTGGCCTGGCGCGCGGGCTGGGCCAGCGGCGGCTACAGCGAGTGGGGCGAGGCGCTCCTCTCGAAGGTGGCGTTCAAGGTCGTGCCGGTGGCGAACATGCTGGGAAGGAAGGCCGCGGAGCGCGGCGGCGGGTCCGGGGACGCGTGTTTGAGCAGCGGCAGCAACGGCGGCGACGGTGGCGGCGGCGGCAACGGGGGGAGCGGCAGCAGCACTTCGTCCTCGTCTTCCTCTGCCGCCGCGGCGGCCTCCGCCCCGCTCCCTGCGGCCGAGGCGCGCGTCCTCGCCCACATCGTCGCGACCACGCGCCCACAGGCTGTGGTCTCGCTGCGGTCCGGCGGGGACTTTGGCGTGCGCGTCGAGCGCGGCGGCGGCGGCGGCGCGGCCGCGGCCTCCCCGGACGTCGCCGAGCTCCTCGAGAAGCTCTCCTCGCTGACCGGCGCCCGGGTCATCCCGCCTCCCGGGGCCTCCCCCTCCGATTCCGATTCCGGCTCCGAGGGGCTCGCCTCGAAGACGGGATCGCGCGCGACGTCGGCGGCCGCGGCGGCGGTCGCGGCCGCCGGGCGCGGCGGCGGGGGAGAGGGCAGGGAGGTCGTCGTCGGCGGCGGCGGCGCAGACGGCGGCGGCGACGGGGGCACGCTCGCACTCGCGTGGTGGCTCTACCGGGCCCCCCTGCCGGCCCCCGGCGTCTCCTCCTCCGCCGCCTCCGGCTCGAGGCAGCGGCGGCTCCCGGCCTCGCTGGGGCCCCGCCGCTCCCTGCTCCAGCAGCAGGGGACGGCGGAGAAGCTCGAGGACCTCGAGGGCCTCGCCGACGGCAAGCTGCTGGCCGAGAGCGACGACGACCCGAGGCTGCCCGGGGACTCGGCTCGCGCCGGCGTAGGGGGCGCGTTCGGGTCGGTGGCCTCGGTGCAGAGAGCAGCCGAGGCCCGCGAGGCCGCGGCGGCGAAGGCGGCGCGGGAGAAGGCGGCGTCGGGGAGGGCCAAGGCCGAGAAGGAGCGGGCGAAGCAGGTGCTGACCGACGCGGCGACGCTCGCGGCGATGTCCAAGAGCGTGGGCGCCTCGCTCTCTTCTTCTTCTTCTTCTTCTTCCGCTGAGATGATCGCCGCCGCGGGAGGGCACCCGCCCCCGTCTCTCGGAGGGAGCAGCAGCAGCAGCAGCAGCGGCAGCAGCGACGCCACCACCACTGCCGGCCAGCCCCCTCCCCCGATCCCCAAGAGGCAGCCCTCGCCGCGCTGCCCGAGGGACTTTGCGCCGGCCTCCAAGGAGGCCTTCGAGGCGGCCGTCTCGCGCTGGGTCGCGTCGCTCTTCGTGCTCGCCGACCACCTCGCGAGGCACCCCACGGCCTCGTCGGCGAGCCACGAGGCCGCGCAGGAGCAGCAGCCGGAGCCGAGGTCGCCGCTGACGAAGCAGGACCTGGCGCTGCGGTCCGGGGGCGGGGGAGCGAGCGGCGACAAGGGCGCTTCTTCCTCTTCTTCTTCTTCTTCTTCTTCTTCTTCTTCTGCTTCTTCGTCCTCCTCCGTCGTCGTCCCGGGCTCTGTCGTCGAAAAAAAGCAGCAGCAGCAGCAGCAGCAGCCTTCCCGGCCCGAGCACGCGCAGGCGGGCTCGGGACAGCCGGCGCATAAGAAGGAAGCGAGCGCCAAGGGCGGCGAAGGCAAGACGAACAAAAGTGACGACGACGACAACGGCAACGGCGACGGCGGCGACGCCTCTTCGGCCTCGGTGACCGGCTCCGTCGATTCTTCGATCTCTTCTTCCGTTCTGGGGCGACGAGCGGGAAATGCCAAGACCGCGAAGAAGGTCTCGACGGGCAGCGAGGAGGCCTCCTCGACTTCCGCCCGGCGGGAAGCAGCCGCCGCGGCTTCTTCCTCCTCCCTGGGCGGCGGCGGCGCTGGCTTCTCTTGGCTGACGCTTTTGGGCGTCGCGGCGTGCGTCGCCGCCGCGGCCTCGGCCGCGTACAAGGCCTTTTTCGGCGGCGGCGGCAGGAGCTCCTCCCGAGGAGGAGGAAGCAGCCGGTATCAGGGCTTCGGCGGTGGCGGCGACTCTGGAGCTGGAGCTGCTGCACCTCGCTCTCCCAGCAAGGCGCGTGCCGCTTGAGAGAATCAATTTTTTTCCCCTCCACCCTTCGGTCCCTTTTTCAAGGGAAAACAGAAAACACCAGAAACCAAAACGAAATGCCCCGCCGCTTCATCCGCTTCTTGAACCAATGTAACTATTGCCTTTGCCCCTTTCCGAGTGATTCGTTCTTACTGATTTTTTTTAACAGAGGACTACGGAGGTGTTTTTTCCCCTCTCGCTGAAAGAATAGAAAAAGAGGGGAAGAATTTGATGTGTTGTTCAAGAAAGAAGAGAGCGGAGAAGGGAAGAGACAAGAGCTCTCTCTCTGAGACAAGAGCTCTCTCTCTCTCTCTCTCTCTTCCTCTCCCTCTCCTCTCTCTCTCTGCGCTATCGCCGAAGGGCCTTGGAGCCCGAGCCGGGAGGCGAGAGAGCGTCCGTCCCCGTCGCGGAAGGCACGGCGTTTCCTCCGTTGCCGCCTACCGACGTCCCTATCGTGCCCCTCACTCCTCCGATCTCCACCCCGATCTCGCCGCTCCCTCCACCGTTGCTGCTGCTGCCGTTGCTGCTGCTGCCTTTGCTGCCGCTGATCCCGGAGTCCCCCTGCTTGGCCCAGACGAAGACTGCGCTCGCCACCAGGCCCGTGCATATCGCCGCGACGTTCTGCGCCGTCGCGGGCACACCAAACGCGACGAGCCCCACAGCAGCAACGGGCACTTTGTTGAGGCTGCCGACCAGCGAGAAGGTCGTCGCCGTGGTCGTGGACAGGAACCAGAGCGAGGTGAACGAGATGCCAAAGGCCAGCGCCGCGGAGGCCCCCGCCGCGGCGAGGAACCGCGGGTCGCCAAGCGCCGGCTCGCTCGACGCGCGGCCGAGGTCTCCCCGGGCCCACGCGAGCACAGCGATCAGCGGGAGCGAGAGCGCGTTGTTGTAGAAGACCATCGAGAGCTCGTTGAGGCGGCGCGGGGCGGCGGCGGCGGCGGTGGCGGGGGAGGCGGAAGAGGAGGCGACTCCCGCCGTCGGTCGGGGGTGCGGGTGCGCGAGCAGCCCCGCCTTCTCGCCCGCGCTTCCCCCGACTGCGAGCGCCGCCGCCGCCGCCGCAGAGGCGGAATAAGCGTCGCTCCCTCCTCCGCTCCCGGTACTTCCCCCTCGGGCCAGCCTCCACACCGCTTCGCCCCCCCTCTCCATCATCAACCTCAGAGCGAGGGAGTAAGCCGACGTGAACGCGCAGTTTGCGATCTGCCAGGCGTACCCCGCCGCCGAGAAGCCCAGGTCGGTGGCGGCGCCGCACACGGCCGAGAGCGCCATGAGCGCCAGGGTAGCCCAGACGCCGCGGCCGTAGACCCGCCCGAACAGCATGTAGTCGCCGCAGAGCGTGAACAGGTTGGTGAGGTTCTTGAGGACGGTGACCATGGGCACGCCCAGGTCGCGCAGCGCGAAGACCGAGGACCAGACCATCCCCACAAACAGCACGTTGACGGGCGCCCACTGCCTGAGCAGCCTCCACGACGGCCTCTCCAGGCGCGACAGGCCCGAGAGGCCGACGCAGGCGGCTGCGATCGTGCATATTGTGCACTGGAAGAGGAGGAGGGCCGTCGGGGCGCCGAAGCCGAAGGAGGAGAGGGCCGCCTTGTTGAGCAGGACCATCGAGGTCGAGGCTGTGTTTTTGATGTGAGGGGGGGGGGGGGGGGGGGCGAGATGTGGGGTAATGGTTAAGCGAGCGTTTTTTTTCCCCTTCCGTTTTTCTTTTCGCCCGACCGATGGAAAGTGATGAGCGATTTTTTCCCGCGGTCTGTGTCGCTAGCTGGCGTCTGATCGTCTCTCTCCTCACGTAGACAGGACGAATGTACAAGAGTACCTCCGAAGCGATATTGCAGCTGAATTCCATGCAGCTACAGACCCTCTGGAAGGCAGCAAAAAAAAGAAGAGGCTCACCCATGCAATACGCAGTGCCTGCGACGAAAGACCGGCTCTTCCCGAGCGAGTTGACTCTCAGCTGCTGCGCGGCTGTCACTCTCCTCCAGTGCCCGTGGAGGTCACCGGAAGAGGCATCCCTGTACGACGTGGGGAGCAGGGGATCCTTGTCCGCGAAGGACGAGGCGCCGTTGTTGCTTGTTGACGCAAAGAGGCCGACGCCGCGGCGAGCGAGCGGCGACGACGGCAAAACTGACTTGCTCATGCCTCCCTCGGCGCTCACGCTCAGCGCCGCCAACCGCTGCTGCTGGTCCCGGCTCGATGATACGGCAGCCATATCTGGCGAGAGCGAGCGGAGGGGGGGCGAAGCTGCTGCTGCTTCTCCTCCTGCTTCTCCGAGCGTCGCGATCTGCTTCTTCTCTCTTCCCTTGCCTTTTTTGTGGTTTCGTCGGTTTTCCTCACAAGTTCGCTGACGACCGTTCAACGTTGATCGCTTGTCCACTCTCCGCGCTCCGTTGCTTCTGGTCGCTTTCTCCAACCGATACGCTCGCTCGGAGGGTAGTATCAGCACGCAAGTGCTCTCTTCACGTCGAGAAAAACTCGAACGCAGAAAGGCCAAAAACGCGAAAGAAACAAGTCCAACGAGATGGATTCTTCATCGGCCGACCCGGACGCCGCCTCCGCCGCCGTCTCTGCCGCCGCAGACGCTTCCGTCTCCGTCACTCCCGAACAGCAACAAAAGGACCAGCTCGCCACCTGCTGGGCCGCGGCCACCGCAGCAGACGCCACCAATGACCCCAGCTTCGACGTCTTCGTCGCCCTCGCCTCCGCCGCTGAGAAGACGGGAGACGCCGCCGAGGTCGTTAGGGCGCTGGAGCTCCTGCTGAAGAGGTTCCCGCTCTGCTACGGCTACTGGAAGAAGCTCGCCGAGGCCAGGTCGAGGCTCAGCGCAGGCGACGACCCCGCCGCTTCTGATGCTCTGGTGGAGGCCTCGGAGGTGTTTGAGCGCGGGCTGGCGCACGTCGGCTCGACGCCGGAGCTCTGGCTCTCCTTCGCGACAAAGCTGATCTCTTCTGGCTCCTCCTCCTCGTCTCTGTCGAAAGAAAAGAAAGAGGAAACCGAAGAGAAGATCCGGGCCGTCTTCGAGCGCGCCGTGGGCGAGTCCGGCGACGCCTGGGGCGCGGGACCCCTCTGGGAGGCCTTCGCCGCGTGGGAGGCGGGCCTCGCGAGCGAAGGAGAAGAAGGAGGGGAAGGCGGCGGCCCATCGCTGCCGCCGCTGCCGCCATCGCCGGCCCCGCGCCGCGCCGCCGCGGTGCTCTTCCGCGGCGCGTGCCAGCCGATCCGCGACGCCGAGGTCCTCCGCTCCAGGCTCCACGAGCTCGCCTCGAGGCACTCGGTGGGAGAGTTGGCCGCGAGCGAGGAGGAGGCCGGGGCGGCGAGGGCCGCGGCGCGGCCCGCCGGGGAGGAAGGCGGCGGCGGCGGGGGCGGCGGCGGGGGCGAGGCCGCCGCGTGCGCGGCCTGGTTGCAGGAGCTCGAGGCGTCCTCCCCGGAGCTCTCCCGCGGCCTGGCGCTCCGGGCCCGCCGCCACCCTTTCGAGGCCCGCATCCGCCGCCCCTACTGGAACTCAAGGCCGCTCGACGCCGACCAGCTGCGGGCGTGGTGGTCGCTGCTCGACGACGCCGAGGGCCTCCTGGTCCCGATGCCGCCGCCGGCGTCCGCTGGCGCTGCTTCTGCTCCTGCCGCCGCTGCCTCTGGCGCTTCCGCTCCTCACCCGCGGGACGCGATCGACAGGCTCTACCGGAGGTGCCTCGTCGCCTGCGCGGCCTACCCCGAGTTCTGGAGGCGGCGCGCGAGGTGGCTCCTCGACGCCGCCGGCGGCGGCGGCGGCGACGAAGGGGAGCGCCCCCCGGCCGCGGCGGCCCTCGAGGCCGCCCGCGCCGCGGCCTCGGCCGCCGCCGACGTGCACTGCCGCTCCCGCCCCGAGGCGCTGCTCTTCGCCTCGCGCCTCGACGAGGCCGCCGGCGACTTCGACGCCGCGAGGGAGAAGCTGGTGCGGACGCGCGACGTCGTCTCCCCCGGGCTGGCGGCCGCCGCCGCCGCCGTGGCGCACCTGGACCGCCGCAGGGCCATCTCCGAGTTCCTGAGCTCCGCTGCCGCCGCTGCGACGGCGAAGAGGGGCGGCAAAAAGGCCTCTCCCGCCGCCCTGGAGGAGGAGGCGAGGAGGGTCGGGGCGGCCGCTGCCAGGCTCTGCCTCTCCGAGTCGATCGCTGCGGCCGAGGCCGCCGACACTGCCGCGGCGCGCTCTTGCGTGGCGGCCCTCTCGCTTCAGGCCGCCGCCCTAACCAGCGACGACGGCGACGTCGAGGCCGGCAGGCGGGCGCTGGCCAAGGGCCTGAGGGCGGCCCCCGGGGAGGCCGCGGTGTGGGAGGCGGCGGCGACTTTCGAGGCGCGGTGGGGGGGCAAGGCAGGTGGCGGCGGCGGCGGCGCGGCCGCTGCCGCCGTCGCGATCCTCCAGGCCGCGGCAGCGCCGCCGGCCTCGGCCGTGCCGGGGCTCGAAAGGGCCATCGCGGAAGCGCAGGCCGAGCTGAGGAAGAAGAAGGACTCGAACGAAGAGAAGAGGGAGAGCAGCCAACAAGGGGGAGGAGGAGAGAACGGAGGAGAGAACGGAGGGGAGGAGAAGAAGGACGAGGCCCACGAAGAGGAGGAGGAAGAAGAAGACCAGGCGGAACACGAGGCGGGAGAGGTCCCCCTCACCGACCTGCCCCTGCCCGCCGACGCCGTCCGCCGCGCCAGGGCAGCCGGCTTCGCCCTCCACGCCCCCTTCACGCCGCCCGGGTGGCCCTCGCCGCTGCCCGAGCCCGCGCTCGCGCACGCGGACCGCGCGGCGCTCTCGGCCCGCTCCGTCGCGCTGGCCGAGGCGTCGGCGTCGGCGCCGGTGCCGGCTTTGGCCGGCGGCGGCGGGAACAGCGGCGTCGCGCTCCTGCGGGACGCGGCCGCGCTCCACGACCAGAGGTTCGGGTACGCTCAGGCCGCCGCGGCCAACATCGCCGCCGGGGCAGCTCCGGGGGGAGCGGGAGGGCTCGCGGGAGCCAAGCGCCCCTTTGTCCCGGGCCTGCAGCAGCAGCAGCAGTGGCAGCCGCGCCCGAGGACTTTCTACCCCCGCCCGCACTACAACCCTCACTGGCAGCAGCAGCAGCAGCAGCAGCAGCACTATCAGCAGCACCAGCAGTGGCAGCAGTATCAACAGCCGCCGCAGTATCCGCAGCAGCAGCAGCAGCAGCAGTGGGCTCCTCCGCAGAATTACCAACAACCTTGATTTTCTTTCTGTTCTTCCCCTCTTTCTTTCTAGTGTTACACGAAACAATAACTCCATCTTCAAAAGTCAGAGACCCTCCCGTTCTTCTCCCAGTCGTTGTAGCGAGTCGGCTCGGGGCCCTTGGGCCCGCCGATCTCTTCCCTGCTCTCGGGCTTCTGGTTCCCCTTCGAGTTTTCTTTCTTCTTCGGCGTCGTCGAGGTGGTCGAGGTCGAGGTCGAGGCCGAAGATTTCTTCTCTGCCGCGTCCTTCTTGCTCGCAGCAGCTGCTTCGGCGGTGCTCCTTGCACCAGAGGTTGAGAGCGACTGCGACGACTTCAGAGACGAGGCGAGGAGCGCACTGCGAGAATGGACGACGTTCCGGATCTGCCAGGCGAGCGCCAGGGGGCGCGCCGAGGGAAAGGGCATCGTGGCTTCAAGCCTTGAAAGCGTATTCCGATCGAGTGTTTTGTGCTTCTCGCCGCTTCGCTGTCGGGCGCACTTTTCTTTCGCCGATTCGACGAAGAAAAAAAAGCTCTCTCTCCTCTCTCCTCTCTCCCGGACACTCGCTCTAGCTCGCGCTCTCTCCCTCTAGCTCACGCTCTCTCCCTTCTGGCCATGGTCTCCGACGCCAAGAAGAAGCGCGCCGCGCTCAAGGCGGTCGGGCGCAAGGGCTCGAGCAAGTCCCTGGCGAGCGGCGATGGGGGCGATTCCGAAAACGGGGGCTCGACGCTCAACCTCGAGCAGCTCGTGGCGCAGGTCGGGGCCGCGAGCATCGACGACGGCGGCGACAGGTCGGTCACTTCCGTGCTGACGTCTCACCCGCAGGTACGGAAGAAGTAAAGGAGAAGCTTCTGGAGCGAGAGCGCGACAGCAATCTCCAGAATCATCCAGAGAGAGAGGAGAAGACGGGGGGAACTCGCAGAGACGTCGGAAACGCGCCCCCCATCGATTTCCAAGCCGCCGCTGGGCGCTGCCCCCGTTTTTCCATCGCCCCCTGGCTTCGTCGTTGAGCTTCTTTGGGCGCCCGATGCGAGCCCCTCGATCAAAGAGGCGATCGTCATCTTCCAGCGAGACGCGATTTCGAAGCCTCGGTTGGGCTCGCTGGGGCCGTCGTGCGAGCTCTCGAATCCAGGCCGGCGCTCTCAAAGACTTTGACGGCTGCCGACGACGCCTCCTCTCACGTCCCGCCTGAAAAAAACCTCGACCTCTCAAACTTCTTCCTCTAACAACAACGACAAAACAAACAACAGTCCCGCGACATCCACCTCGAGTCCTTCACGCTGCTTTTCCACGGGCACGAGCTCCTCGCCGACGCCAAGCTCGAGCTGAACTACGGCCGGTAAGAGAGAGTTGTGTTTTTTTCCTCTTAAGTTTTGTTCGTTTTTTTCTTTTTCCCCTTCTTTTCGACCTCACGTTAAAAAAAAAAACTCAAAACACACTTTCTTTTCAACAGCCGATATGGCCTCATCGGCCCCAACGGCTGCGGGAAGTCCACGCTGCTCAAGTGCCTGGGCAACAGGGAGGTCCCGATCCCCGAGCACATCGGTGAGGAGAGAGGGCCGGAGAGAGAAAATCAAGAAGAAGAAACGAAAAAACAGTCCGCGCTCTCCTCGAACTCTGACCTCATTCCATCCCCTTTTTCCTTTTCCCGTTCAATACCACCACCAAACACACCACCACCAAACCAAAAATAAAACAGACATTTACTTCCTCGACCGCGAGATCGAGGCCAGCGACATGACCGCGCTCGAGGCCGTGATGAGCGTCGACGAGATGAAGGCCCGCCTGGAGCGCGAGGCCGAGGCGCTGTCGCTCGCCACCGACGACGAGTCTCAGGCCCTGCTGTCCGACATCTACGAGCGGCTCGACGCTCTGGACTCGGACCAGACCGAGGCGAGGGCGGGACAGATCTTGCACGGGCTGGGCTTCACCAAGACGATGCAGAACAAGAGGACGCGCGACTTTTCCGGGGGGTGGAGGATGCGCATCGCGCTCGCGCGTGCGCTGTTTGTCGACCCCGCCCTGCTGATTCTCGACGAGCCGACCAACCACCTCGACCTCGAGGCGTGCGTGTGGCTCGAGGAGACGCTCAAGAACTTCTCGAGGATCCTGCTGGTGATCTCGCACTCGCAGGACTTCATGAACGGGGTGTGCACCAACGTCATCCACATGCACCAGAAGGGGCTGAAGAACTACGGTATGTTTTTGTTTTTTGTTTTGTTTTTTTCCCTTTCGTTCATTTTGGCTAACTCATCCTTTCTTTTTTTCTCTCTGTTGATCGATTCTCTCTCTCTTTTATTTTTCGTCAACAACAGGCGGTAACTACGACACGTACGTGCGCACCAGGGCCGAGCTCGAGGAGGCGCAGATGAAGAAATACAGGTGCGCTCTAAGAGTTTTTGTTTTAGAAAGAGGGGGAGCGAGCGAGGGAGATATATTTCGAACGAGAGAAACTCACTCAAACTCTCTCTCTCTCTCTCTTTTTCCTCCCTCAAACGCAAAACAGGTGGGAGCAGGAGCAGATCGCTGACATGAAGGAGTACATCGCCCGCTTCGGCCACGGCTCGGCCAAGCTCGCCCGGCAGGCGCAGTCCAAGGAGAAGACCCTGGAGAAAATGGTCCGGTCTGGCCTCACCGAGAGGGTCGAGCGCGACACGACGGTCAAGCTCGCGTTCACCAACGTGGGCAAGCTGCCCCCCCCCGTGCTCCAGTTCGCCGACGTGACGTTCGGCTACTCGAAGGACGCCGTCCTGTACCGCAACGTTGATCTCGGGATCGACCTGGACTCGCGCATCGCGCTGGTGGGGCCCAACGGCGCGGGCAAGTCGACGCTGCTGAAGCTGATGACGGGCGAGCTCGACCCGCTCGACGGGATGGTCAAGAGGCACAACCACCTCAAGATGGGCGTCTACCACCAGCATCTCGCAGAGGCCCTCGACGGCGAGCTGTCCCCGCTCGAGTACATGATGCAGGAGTTCCCGGGCAACACGCTCGAGACGATGCGCGGCGCCGTGGGCAGGTTTGGGATCACGGGCAAGGCGCAGACGCTGAAGATGAGCCAGCTCTCCGACGGGCTCAAGTCGCGCGTCGTGTTCGCCTGGCTCGCCCGCAAGACGCCGCACATGCTCCTGCTGGACGAGCCGACCAACCACCTCGACATCGAGACGATCGACTCGCTGGCCGCGGGCATCAACGACTGGGACGGCGGGCTCGTCCTGGTGTCGCACGACTTCCGGCTGATCTCGCAGGTGGCGAACGAGATCCTGGTCGTCGCCGACGGGTGCGTGAAGAAGTGGCCAGGGGGCATCCTGGACTACAAGAAGCACCTGAAGAAGAGCCACGACGCGCTCGCGGGGGCCAAGCAGAAGATGGTGGAGCGCTGAGCTGAGACGGCCGGTTGTTGTTATTGTGTGTTTGGGGGTTGAGGAAAGGCGCGGGGGGAAAGAGAAGGAGAGGGAGAGGAAAATCGAGTGCCTTATTTTCGAGTGTTTTGAGTGTTTTCGTTCAGTAAAAAAAAAAGTAAAACGAGTTTTGCCTCCCAACGCTGGGGCTTCTTCGAAAGGCACGCGGTATCGTTCACACGGGGGGGGGGGTCAAAGAACACAAAAACAGAGCAAAAAAACATTCATCTCTCCGCTCCTCCGCTGACCGCCGCGGCACCCCCGGCCCTCTCGAGCCCTTCGAGCATGGCCAGCTTCCTCAGCGTGCCGCTTGCCCCGGCCCCCAGCCTCTCGCAGTAGCCCGCGATCTGGCTCGTGACCAGATACCCGTCGAGCGGCGACGGCTCCGGCGGGGCCTTGGCGGCGCCCGCCTCGTCCTCCTCGGGCAGCAGCGGCTCGCCCGCCGCCCTGCGCGCGGCGTTCTCCTGGCGCCTCCTCGCCTGCGCGGCCGCGGCCTGCTGCTGCGCGCGGGCCAGCGCCCGGTGGTAGAAGGACAGGCGCTGCGCCTCGGCCCCCAGGTCGTCGAGGCAGTCGGAGAGGTACTCGGCGCAGCGGCCGAGAGAGGCCATCCCGCCGACGGCGTTGGCGCCTGCGGCGTTGGCCGCGGCCGACGACGACGGCGCCGCGGCGCCCGCGGCCGCGGCGGCCGCCGCGGACACCGCGGCCGAGGCGCTCGCCGGCCCCGCGGCCAGGTCGAGCCTCTCGGCGTCCCCCTCGTCGCCGAGCGTCCCGGCGACGCTCGCGGCCGGGAGGATCGAGCGCGCGAGCGCGACGGCGAGCGGCGAGTTGCGCACCGAGACGGGCACCTGCTCAAAGACGTCCCTCCACGAGACCTTGGCGGCCTTGAGGGCCGCCGCGCCGAGGGCCGCGGAGCTGCCCGCGGTCCTGTGCGCGGCGACGAACGAGTCCTTGAGCTTGACGGCCTTGATGCCGGAGAGGCCGCCGCCTGGAAAGAGTTTTTTTTGTTTTGGAAAGAGAGACAACGAGTTTTGAGTGTTTTTTCTGTTTCTTGTTGTCGTCTCCCCCCCCCCCCCCCCCCTCTCTCTCTCGCGCGCGCCACAAATCAAAAAAACGATCTCAATCTAACCTCCCCCGCGGGCAGCGTCCGGGTCGACCACGATGCAAACGGCCCTCCGGATCGTCGACGCGTACGCCGCGAAAGTGTCTGCGAGTTCTGCGGTTTGAAACGCGCCGAGGCTCGTGCTCTGGTACCACCCGACAGTGTTGTTGTCGGCGTTGACCTCGCGGAGGCAGCGCATCATGTCGAGCTGGTAGGAGGCGCCGTCGTCCTCGGGGTTGGCGCCGCGGTCATCGGCGCGGGACTGGGGGGAGTTTCAGGGGAGGGGGGGGGGAGGGGCGAGGAAGAGGGAGAAAGCAGGTTGAAAGGTGAGTTGAAAAGGCGATCGCGAAGAGCGCCGGCGGCTTTTTTCTCCTTTTTCTCTCTCGCTCGTTTCGATCGCGTGTAAACTCGTCTCGAGTCTTGGCTCCTCTGCTTTCACGGTTAGCGTGCTGCTATTCGAAAGACAATCGTCTTATCCTCGAGGAGGAAGGATGAGACAAGCATAGGCTTGCAGCGGGGAGAGCAAACCAAGAAGAAAACGTCGAAAACTCGATCGATCCCAAGGCCCATCGGAGTCGTCCCCATCCCTTACCGGAAACGGGAACGCCTCTGTGACCTCGAGCGTCGTCCCGACGTCCAGCCCCAGCAGCTGTCCCGTCACTAAGCTTGGCGCGCACTCGGCGCAGTGCTTGAGGATCTTGAGGAGGACGTGGCCTTCAATCTGGACCGTCTTGAGTGGGCCGTCCGACGTCGCCGAGCCGGCGGCGGCCGCGAACGAGAGCGGGGCCGCCGCGGTGGGGGCCGTGGTCATGTCCGCTTTTTGTTTCTTTCGTCGCTGGGTGCCTGTAGATTGGATCGACGGAGCTGCTCGCGAAGTAAGAAGAAGAAACGCTTGTGCCTTTTCCCCTCTTTTTGGGGCGATGGGGTCGCAAAGAAAAAAAAGTGAAGAAAAGACCGAGCGAACAATTCTTCCGACACTCCTCCCTCGCCTCGGTGTCTTCTTCACTCGTTCTTCAAGAGAGGAAGAGAAGAGAGAGAGAGGAGGAGCTTGCTTTTTTTTCCTTCCTCTTCTTCTCCTCTTTCTGTTTTCGTGTTCCCAACCATGTCCACTTCGTCGAGGCCGCCGACGGCGGTCACCATCTCCGTCGCTGGGTGAGGAGAAAAATAGTGGCCACCGGCGAAGGAGGCTGTCGCGAAGAGTCCATTTGGCCGCCGCCGCTTCGACCAAAAAACGTCGAAATGTCGATCGCCCCTCTTTTGCTTTTGTCCGAAGAAGCTCACACCCCTTTCGCTCCTTCTCTCTCCCTCTCCCTATCTCGTTCCAACCCCCCTTTCAACTCGCGCAGGAGGTATCGCCTTGGACGCAAGATCGGCTCGGGCTCGTTCGGTGACATCTATCTCGGTAAGCAGCTGAACGAGAAAGAGAATGTTTTGCCGGCGACGACAGCAAAAGAACGACGACAGGAGAAGAAGGAGAAACCATGGCTCCCTTTTTTTCTTCTCGCTCGTCTCTCCCCCTGTCACCCTCGCCTATTCTTTTCCCTGCTCCGTGAGCTCGCCGTGTCGTGATACCCTGAGCTGCTCCTTTCAATTGTCAGAGAGGACAGGCGTGCATTTTTCCAGCTCAACGACGACGACCTATTAAGAACGAAAGCGAAGCGATGGTCTTTGTCAGCAGCAGCAGCAGCAGCAGCTGCAGCAGCTCGTTTCGTCGTCGCCTCGGATTCTTCTCTTCTTTTTGTTTCTGTGCTTCGCTGACCAGCGCTCACCTCTTCATTCTCTCATTTCGACGAAAACACCATCATCACAGGGACGCACATGCAAACGGGCGAGGAGGTCGGCATCAAGCTGGTACGAAGAGAGGAAGAGGAAGAGAACGCCGCCGGCCATCGAAGGAGAAAAACAACTGGATTCGACATCGCCCTCTTCTTTTTGGCTCACCTTTTCTCTCTCGCTCTCTCTTCTCTTCTTTCGCTCCAATCACTCACCGCATGAAACCAGGAATGGAGGCGCTCGAGGCATCCGCAGCTGCTCTACGAGTCCAAGCTCTACAAGATCCTCCAGGGCGGGCGTGAGTTTACGGTGTTTTCCCCCCTCTTTTCGATTGTCCCGTCGTCTCTCTCTTCGACCTCTAGTTTTTTGTCTTTCTTCTTCGGCCTCGACCCCGTCCTCGACCTCACTTCTCTCCTCCTCCGCCCTCGCCTTCCCCCCCCCGCCTTCAACAACTCACCAGCGGGCATCCCGGGCATCAGGTGGTACGGCACCGAGGGGGACTACAACGTCATGGTCCTCGACCTCCTCGGGCCCTCGCTCGAGGACCTCTTCAACTTCTGCGGCCGCCGGTTCTCGCTCAAGACGACGCTCATGCTCGCCGACCAGCTGATCTCGCGCGTGGACTACATGCACAGCAAGGGCTTCCTCCACCGGGACATCAAGCCGGACAACTTCCTGATGGGCCTGGGGAGGCGCGCCAACCAGGTCTACGTCATCGACTACGGCCTGGCCAAGAAGTACCGCGACCCCCGCACGCACATCCACATCCCGTACCGTGAGAACAAAAACCTCACCGGCACGGCGAGGTACGCGTCGATCAACACGCACCTGGGCATCGAGCAGTCGAGGCGCGACGACGTCGAGTCGCTGGGCTACGTGCTGATGTACTTCCTGCGCGGGTCTCTCCCTTGGCAGGGACTGAAGGCCGTGACCAAAAAGCAAAAGTACGACAAGATCTCCGACCGCAAGATGGCGACGCCCGTCGAGCAGCTCTGCAAGGGTTTCCCCCCCGAGTTCGCTACCTACTTCCAGTACTGCCGCAGCCTGCGGTTCGACGACAAGCCCGACTACGGGTACCTGCGGAAGCTGTTCCGGGACCTGTTCGCGCGCGAGGCGTTCACGTGGGACTACGTCTTCGACTGGACTCTTTTAAAGTACAGGCAGCAGCAGGCGGCCAGGTGAGTTTGAGCTTTTTTCTTCGCTTTCGTTTTTCCCTTTGTCTCGAGAGAGAGAGAGAGAGAGAGAGAGAGAGAGAGAGAGAGAGAGAGAGAGAGAGAGAGAGAGAGAGAGAGAGAGAGATAGAGGGAGGGGG
>Ga0315289_10004027_pt1 | contig 22041 bp, 18 predicted proteins | sample YL17G11_40_MG_FD_203452 | JGI IMG/M metagenome (GOLD analysis project Ga0315289, IMG submission 203452) | Sediment microbial communities from Yellowstone Lake, YNP, Wyoming, USA - YL17G11_40 | ecosystem: Environmental > Aquatic > Freshwater > Lake > Sediment | place: USA: Wyoming | collected... | reverse complement strand
ACGAACGCGGACAACTTGTACTCTCCGCATTTCATCCCGGTCATGCTGAAGTCCATAGCCCGCGACGGCCACGACCTCGTCGCGTCTCACTTTGTGAGCCATTACCCGTTCCCGGCCGAGAGGAGCACACGAAGCTTCGACGGCATCCTCGCGTCCGAATCCGGGTGTGGTGCCCTGCGGTCTGGGGAGGACATGGAGTTTGTGACATCGGAGCGCTTCTACCCCTGGTGCGTGGACCTGGGCTCGGTCATGGTGACCACGAAAGCCGTCGAAGCTGCAAAAATTCGCTTCGTCATCAACAAGTTACGCAAGGACCGCACGGGGAACACGCTGGAAGGCATGGTCATCCCAATCGCCGATCACAAAACGTTCGCGATACTCCAGATGTCAATCAGGTCGCCGAGCGATTTCACCACCAATGCAGACGGCAACTTTTTTCATATGCTGGCGTCGCACCCAAAGATATCTTCGAAAGTTTTCAGAAGAGTACTGCTGCTACATCTGTAAAAAATACATGACACTATTTGATTGCTTTCAGGAGAGGGAAAGGAGCAGAAGGAAAAGGGAAGGGGGGAAGGGAGGGGGCTTGCAGTATCGATTGGTCGTGGTCCTTCCGGTGCTGCAGTTGCGCGTCCACCAAATTTCCCGTACGCCAGGAACGGAACCAACACGCGCTCCTCGATCTTTCGTCGTCGCCTTTGCTGTCCACCTCTAGGGCTGAAGTCCATTCCTGATGACTTTTTTCCTTTCTTTAGAATTGTCTCGCCTCTTTTGACGGAAAGTCCGTGTGGTATGCATCAGGCAAACATGTCGCTCTCTCTCGCGCTCTTTGATGCTTCGCTGACCTTTCTTGTCCCTTTTCTCTTTTCTTTCCCTTTTGGTGGACGCACTCTTTTTCTCGCTTTTTCCCCTCCTCCTGGAGAATAGGAGAGGAAAGAGGGAGAGAGACTCTCTTTCCCAAAAACAGATGGAGCAATGGATGGAGCAGCATCAGCAGCAGCAACAGCAGCAAAACGGAAACAGGCACGCGACACCCACCAACAGCCTTCCCTCCCCTGGCGCACCATCATGATCAGACACCTTTTGGTCAGTGGGCGCGGTTTTTTGGGGGCGGGGAGAGAAAAAAGGTCAAACTTTTGACCCGAGAAGAATAACTCGATAAACTCTGCGAAGGGCGCATGCAAAGGCGCGCCCGCCGTTCATGATCAAGAAATCCACGGGAGGACGGGTCGTGTATGCAAAGTTGCTCCAAAGTGAAGACGGGGACCTCTTGAAACAGTCAGTACTCTCTCTCTCTCTCTCTCTCTCTCTCTCTCTCTCTCTCTCACTCTCTCTCTCTTTCTAAACAGGGGACGCCGAACCTAGAACAGAAGTGGTTTTAATCCACATCGGTTTCCTCTTTTTTTGTTTCCTTGCTCTCTCGAATTGCTTTACTAAAAACAATGAGCTCTACACGCCTTATTACTGGGCAAAAGTCGTACCTGGTGCAATAATTTTGCATAATAAAGAACTAACGATGACAGGATAAAAAAATCCATAGGAGGGCGATAGGGAAAAGAAAAGAAAAAGACAAAGGCACGAATAAGGAAAACAAATTATCCTCCGCCCCCTCCCACCCAAAAAAAAAAGCATGTTTCCCCTTTTTTCTTTTTCTCGTCCTTTCTTAACTCAGACCTGGCGCGACGGCGTGGGTTTCTGAATATCGTTGCTGTGGAGGAAGGAGGAGCACGGGAAAAGGAAAGAAACCTCGCCTACTTTGACCGTCGTTCCCACGATCTTGCGTTCCGCAAGACCGTCGCTGCGCTCGGCCGCATGCACCGACGCAAATATGCTTCGCCAAAGACGGCGACGAGGCAACTATGGGTGATGCCGCCTGCTGCTGCCGTGGGGCTTCAATGAAGCAAGGAAACACTGCCGCGATTGAGCATAGGAGCGAGGGATGATGTCGTCGTACGGCTGTCGGTTGGCACAGGTCAAGAAATGCTAACGCCGTCCGATCTTTTGTCCCTCTTTTATGCCTATTTGAATTCTATGTACTTTCGATTCATTTTCTCCTTTTCTTTTTCTTTTTCTCTCATCTTCTATGACTGCGTGCGACCCGACGTTGATGATTTAGAGCGAGGGAGCGGGAGGCACGAGTTCCGGGTTTCCGGCGAGGTCGGCGATGTGGCGGTAGCACGGCATGCCCTTCTCTGCTGCGCCCGCCTTGAAGACGGCCATCGAGACCGCCAGGATCGCGTTGGCGTGCTCTCGAGAGAGCTCGAGGGGCTTAAAGCCTAGAGGTAGAAAAAGAGGTTGTTCTTGTTCTATTTTTGGAGCCCTTTTTTGACAGGCCTTCCTGTTTCTCCTTTTCTCACTCCGTTGCCTTTTCTTCAATCACTTTTTTTTGCTTCCACGAAGGATGGCGCAATTTCCGCATTCGTGCCGCCCTTCAATCACCGTGTAGATTGTTCCCTGAAGTCGAAGTTCAAGTTCTATTTGAAGCCATGCGCGGACTCATCTCGCGGATCGTCTTTGCCAGGTGGCTCATGCTGCTTCATGTTTTTGCAAGGTGGTGCCTCGGCGTTTCACCCATTATCGAGGTAATGGGAGAAGAGCTCACCTCCGCGGCTTTAAAACATCAGAGAGACGTCGCCTCCGACGGAAATCCGTTGCTGCTCGCAAAACAACCTCCAAAAGGTGCCTGTGGAGACTGGTATCACAAGTATGCCAAAGTCCATGCGCAAATACGGCAACATGGCAGAGGCCGGTATATGTTTCATCAGTGCGACGAAGGCCAGGCGGGCTTTGTAGAGCTCCATGGTACGACGATACAAGAAAGACTTCCATTCCGCGCTTAAAAAGATTTTTGAGCGCGGAGGGGCAAAATGCCTCAGATTCTACGCGAGAGGCAAAGTATTTGCTCTTTCCAACCCGTCGTGCCCCAGCCGCCGAGGCAACATTAAAGGACATCAAAGTGGCCAGGCATAAAGAGATGAGTGGTCTTACCATGTCGAGCGTGACATGGTAAGACCACTCATCTCAGCTGTGACAGCTTTTTTCGATATCGGATGGCAAGAGCACGATATATCCAGACGGACAAAAGCCGTTCTCTTTGCAGACGTTTCCGTGACCTCACGTGGAGCTTACGTGACGAAGCTGTCGTTAGGTCTTTGCGGTTGCCGAAGAAATTGGCGTTGTGCGTTGTGTCTTCAGGAAGAGTATATATTGCTTGGAAACGCCCTCCGATGCTCATGTTTTTTTCTGACGCTCGCACTATAGTTCGCACTAGTTGATCACAGGGCATAATTAATCAATTTAACTGAAGCTGAGCCCCTTCAACATCTTCACCAACAGAGGAATTGCGCGTAAAGGAACTATTTTCTAAGTCGAAGACGAAATTGAACTGCATCGTTGTGCCGTGAAAATATTATATGCCAACTTCCTCGTTCTCCAGTCACTGGCCACTTTTCTCCGACTACCTTTCCTGCTTGACTCAAATGGTATCTATTTGAATGCGGTCCCAAAGCCTGTACTTGCGCAGCAAAGGGTCTCCGAATGGGTACTCCGTTTTATATCGATGGCCATACAATGACTGTCAGGGGTGTCGCGGCGGTGGCAGTTATGAACGAAATAGTGGCTCTGCCGCCGCCTTCGGATGTCAAGAACAACGGGCCAGGATGCCACTGAGCAAATGGTGGCAGCTGACGCCGCTACTTCTCCTGGCGCTTCTATGTGCGTCGTGCGGTCTCGTATCGGCGGTGGCAGAAGTAAAGAATGAATCCACCGACGCCCAGCGCACCTTGCTGCTGTACATCCCCATGCACGTCTCCGAGACGCTCGAGCACCTGCAGGAGCTCTGCGATCGCACGCTGTCCAAGGACCCCTGGGTGACGGGGAGCGGCAGTGAACAGAAAGACGAAAAAAACATCAATCCAATCGCCTTTGACATCCTGCTCGTCGTCAGTGGGCCTTCTGACGCCTCTCGAAACGCCACGGAGCTTTTCGGTGTCATGCGGTCGATGCTCGAAGCGGCAACGGAGAATCTGCTTCCATCTTCACCTCGAATTTTCACCGCCTTCAAGGCCGTGGGCGTCGACAAGTACAACCTCAGTCTGGCCGAGGAGGACAAGGACTCTGAGTGGGTTTCGGGGCCCAACTCTGTGTTTTACGACGCGTTCGCAGAGGGCGGCGAGATTTACGAAAAATACGTGCGCTTTTACGCGCTCGTGCAGCAGCTGGAGACGGACGTGTGCGCGCTCCGTGGCGGGTGGCTCTCGTCGCTTTTGAGGCCGATGTTTTTAGGCGAAGGAGGAGAGTCCGAGTCGTCGTTGTCGTCGTCGTTGTCTTCCCCTTCCATCAAGACCTCCCCTTCACGACTGATCATGAGCGGTCCCACGATCAGGAGCGCTTGCATGTACGTCGTCAAATACGACGAGTGCCAGCCCTTTGAGGGCTATGAACCCCACATGACCGAACACATAAACGGCAACGCCGTCTACCGCATAAGCGAAATGCTGCAGCAGGTGCTCAAGTCGTCCCGCGAACAGTTTGCCAACGCAGAGCCTTTTGACCTCGCGATCCATCACGTGCTCAAAGCGTCCAACGCGAGCTTCACCCTGGCGCACAGCAACCCGCTCTATCACAATATGGCCACGCTGCTCGACAGGGACTGGTTTTTGGACGTCCGGTACCACGGCGTCGACGATATAGCGGTCCTGCACGCGCCCAGGAGGCTTCGCTCAGATGGGCTCAAGGCGGTGGCGACACGGGCTCGGGGATACTTGCCTGCGACCACGGTGGTTTTGTCCGAAGAAAGCATAGCTGAGCAGCGCGGCAGAGCAGAGAATGCTTCTTCTTCCACCAACAACACCACGCTGCTCAACAACTTCAAGGCAGCCGCGGACGAGCTGCGGCTCTCTGGGGTGATTTATATCGCTCTGAGTGAAGACGTTTTCTTCAGGGCCTCTCGCATCGTGCCGCTGCAGGTGCTCCCGGCTTTTGAGAGGAAAAGTGACGATCTTCTTCTTCTTTCAAGCACTGGGGGAGGAAAAGTCGATTCTTCTTCCTCCTCTGTTGCTGCGTCTGTTTCGACTACAGCCGCTGGACTTGCTGCTGCTTATGCTTCCAAAGAAGAAAAAGGAACCGCAGCACGCGCCACCGCCGCTTCGGCCACCACCGCCGCCGCTGCCGCCGCCAGTGCTCTCGCATCAGCCGACCCAAAGAGCTTCGTCCTCACGTGGCCCCCCACAGCACCATCTCCTGCCACTCGCTTGCTCGCGACAATAACGCAGCTCGTGACGCAGGGCTACTCCCCTCTCGTGGTCGACGCCGCCTCGGCGCCGCTTCAAAACTACGACATGGTGCTCTACGGATTCCCCAAGGACGCGGTTTTCTTCGCAGATACGAGTCCGGGCGTCGGGGATGAAGTGCGACGACCTTTTAGATCAGAGACCAGCGACGATAGCAAAACTTCAACCGTCGAAACGATGTACGCTCCTGCGTCGGCCTTCACTGCCAACTTTCTGCAGGCGTGGGCCGTGAAGACGATCGAGAGGCAACACCAGGGACAGGAAAGAACTGCTGGTGCTGCTGCTGCTGCTGCTGCTTCAGCGGCGCCAGAGGACACGAAACTGCTCAGTATCGCCGACCTCAAAGCCCTCGCGGCCTGCCGACTCGAGACCATGAGCGGGCTAACGCCCTGCCCCTGGCGCGGCGTCTCTGTGGAAACGCTGCCCGTCCACTGGTTTCCGCCTCAGTCTGCGTTTTTCGGGAGCGGGTGGACAAGGCGCGCGAGAAATCACGCTTTGCTTTTGGACATGAGCAGCGGAGATCAACGAGATGGTACTGTCGATGGTGGTGGTGTTTCGAGCGTAGCATCCCGTTCCTCCTCCTCATCGTCTTCTTCCAAAACGATCTTCCGCCTCCGGCAAGCTGGCAAGTGGCACGCCCCGGCTCGCTGCCCGACGTTCTCTGTGCTCTCTCGTCTACCAAGAGACCTCACACACGAGACTGTCTTCGACGAGCTCGCTGAACACGCCGAGTTTCTCTCCTTTGTGCGGGAGCGCAAGATCGCGTGCGCTGTGCTCCCCGGGTTTCACGTTCCTTTGACAGGTGCTACTCTGCCTGCGGATGCCTTGCTCGATTTGGACACAATACACGCCTCCGCAGGCACGCAGGCAACGATTTTGCCTCGCGTCCAGGACGTAGAAGAAGCGAGCCAAGGTTATGTTGCGTTTGTTCATAATCGTCATCGCGAGAGCGAGCAGACGAGGAGCTCTTCGTCGCAGCACTCGAGGAAACAGAAGGACTTATCTGGAGACGAACTCTGCTCCGCTTTTCATCATTTCGCGCCGTCGCCGTCGCCTACCGCCTGCCTCGCCAAAGACATCTCGCGTGCTCTTATCAAATCAAGATCGGCTCTGCCTTTGTCGTCGTTTGCTTGCGCACTCGACGCCCAAAGAACGATCGAGGAGGTAGTTTTGGTGGGCTTGCGGGGTGCGAGTGGTCTCGGCGAGGTTGCCGCCAAGGTCTCGAAAGCTACTGCTGCTTTGAAATCTTCATCTTCTCCTCCCCCTCCCGACGCCGCCACCGTCTTGCTCACGGGCGCGTGGCGGCTGCTCCCGCGTGGGTCGTTTGGAAATGTTCATTCGTTGTCTCTTTCCCTTCCATCATCATCTTTAGCACCATTGCCACCCACCATCGTCACACTCTCGGACCTGCACTCGCACGACCAGAAACTGCAATGCGATCAGGAACTCAACCCGAAGCCGTCGCCGCTGGCAGACGAGGCGTGGGCCGGCGTCTTGGAGGCGCTGCTTTGCCGGCATGCTGTGCTCTCTGTCGACGTGTCGCGACAGCTCTTGTCATCCCTCTTGGACGCCGGAAAGAAAAGCGCTCCTCGATCGAAAGCAGCAGCAGCTGGTCGCCGAAGGAAAACCACCAACAAAAACTTCGCCGAGCTCATCACAAGGCACATCCCGCCGTCGATCCTGCTCGAGGACGTGAGGGCGTTCGCCAAGTGGCTGGCCAGGCCGGACAGGCCCAACCTCGTCCGCGGCCGTTCGCTCCAGTTTCTCCTTGCGGGCGAAGGAGGAGGAGGAGTTGATGGTGGTGATGGGAAAGAGCTCAGCAGCAGCATTAGCAGCGTCTCGTCCGCATCAGCAGCAGCATCAGCAAGCAAAATCACCTCCTCCTCCCCTCGCCATAAAGCCGCACTCCAGTCGTTGTATATGCTGGCCCCGACCATCGCGAAGACTCGGGCAGACTACGCCTACCTCCCGGCCGCGGCGGACGCGACCACGGGTAACTTACTCCCTTGGTCGAGCGTCATGGAGATCGGAGAACTGTACCGCGTGCGCCCCACGCTGCTCCCTCCGAGCCTGGCCGCGATGATGCACCCGGAGGCGGTGCTGGAGTTTCTACTGTCGCCCGAATCGTCCACGCTGCCTCTGAATGTTGTTGCTGTGGAGGCAGGAGGAGCATGGCAGAAGGAAGACATCGCAAACACTTTCGACCACCTTTCCCGAGATGCCGCGTTTCGCACGTCCGTCGCTGCACTCGACCGCACGATGAGACTTCGAGCGACATGGCCGCTACGGAATAAGAAACTATGGATGTTACAGTTCACCGGGGGGCAGCATCGAAGGGAAGGGACGCTGTCAGTTTCAAGCATGGAAGCAAGCGATGACATCGTCGTGCGACTGCGGCTAAGTTAAGGCACGCATAACTGTGCAACGCGCTCTTCAACTACCTCACTCTGGCCGCGCTCATCGATGACCGCATCATGTGCATGCACGGAGGCATCGGCAGGTCCATCAGCAGGATTGAGCAGATTGCCGAGCTCCAGCGGCCCTTGAAGATAAAGTCCAGATTTTGAGGTATGGGCACAGTCATGAGCTCCTCTGTGGGTTTGATGTGATCACATGAATACCTCTTTTTCTTACAGTTCTCCCCGTGAAAGTTATCCTTCGAGTCTCTTTCGCAAGCCTGCTTCCGCACCCTTCGGTCATTTTCGATAAAAAGTGCACCGCAGCTCCGGACGCGAACAATGTGCTACGATCCTCGATAAAAGGCTACTGGTTCTGACACGCTGTAGTCGGTTTCAAAGTCCAGAACGTTCATTCGTCGATCCACAGCGAGGAAGTGCTGATCTGTCCCCGCAAACTGGGCCATGCCCCCACGCGTTTTTTTCTGGTACGTCTCCACTTGACATCCACGCCAGACGCTCGCCATGGCCTCGGGACACGTCCTCGTGATCGCTTTCTTGTCGACTTCCCGGAATGGCGTCTTGTGCACGCCGAACGATGCGACTTTGGGCAACCTCCCGGCTTCGTACGCAAACTTGACAGCCACGTGAACCGGCGGGACATCGATAGAACGATCTCGTGCCGCGAGTTCGTAGATCCCGCGAGCAAAATAGATGTCTTCGTTTTCGGTCTCTTTGAACTCGAAGCTCTTGGTGATGCGGATCATCGTCTTGATCTTTCGTAGGGAGAGCCCGCCGTTGCCAATGTCCATCCCATGCCACCGGTCGATCCACGGGGCTCCGATATAGTCGTATCGTAAGAAATCTTCGATCGACCACGGTGACATCGAGCACAGCACGCTATCTGTTTGGAAAATCAGGACGTGTTGTGCCTTCAGTGCGGACCAGAAGCGCGTTGAGGAAAGCAGTTTCGAGTATGATGAAGAATTGGCAGAGGATAGAGCAGGAAAGCCGTTCCTCTCCAGAGAAGCCGTGTGCAAGAGGCCATGTTTTCTCTGGAGACGAACGATCTTGTTTGTTTCGAGGTATGGAGAAACGTCTTCATTGTGCAGGATAAGAATCGGCCACTCGGGTCCCAGGTTGGCCGCAAAGTTCGTCAGCGTGTATACCAGCGTGGAGCACGGTTTGTGCAAGACAGTCATGGCTCTGAAACGTGATCTGGGCAAACGATCCAAAGCTGCTGCCTTTGATCGCAGTCGAAGCGAGTGCTTGAGATCCGTTGAATGTTTGCCCTGAAGGGCTGCCCGTTTGAGAGTACGGCATGCACCAATAAGCATCAAGAAAAAGATGCACTGCTTCACAGCATGGTGCAGTCGTTGTCGACTCGACATTTCATACTTGCGGCTTATGAATTTCACACCTCGAGGACACTATGGGGGGATCACGAGCAGTTGAGAAGGTCTGGAGGCGCTTTCCTTTCTTTCGTTCGCAGAGAAAAAAATACGTTGACGTAATGCATGGGCATCTCTAGGGTTTTTTTTATTTCTTCCGTCCATATATTGTGGAAGATTTATTGCGCCACTGGCATAAAAAAGGCGGGTGCCATTTTTATGCGCAAAAATTTGCGTTGAAAAATCAGGACGTGTTGTGCCTTTAGTGCGGACCAGGGGCGCGTCGAGGAGAGTAATTTGGTGTACGACGTCGAGTCCACCAAGTTTAACGCCGGAAAGCCATTGCTTTTCAAAGAAGAGCCGTGCGCAGAATGCCGTGCCTTTTCTGAAGACGGAAGATTTTGTTGCGTCGCAGGTGCTGCGAAACTCCTCGTTGTGCAGAACGAAGAGGGGCTACTGTGGACCCAGGTTGGAAGCGAAATTCGTGTATCCCAGCGACGAGCACGGCTTGTGCAAGATGGTGACGGCCCTGAACCGCGATCTTGGCAAAGGATTTAGGTCTGCGGTCTTTCTGCTTTCAAGAGCTGCGCACCTCAGAGCATGGTAAGCTTCCGAAAGTATCAAAAAGAGCAGGATGCCCCGCCATTGCATAACAATGCTGCGGAAGCATTGTTACATGCTCGGCTGCTTAATTAAAAACCGTCTCCGGGCTCGGGCATGAGTGAGCTCTATGTCTTCGCTATGGCTTGAACCAATATGTCGGTGGTGATTTGCATAAAACCAAAAGGAGTCGCATGTAACAAAAAGTAGGGAAACGGAAATGATTAGAGCTTCTCCCCCTTTTTTAATGCTCTTCCTCTTCTGCGATTAGGACGTGTGAAATGTGGCAAAAAAATTGATAAAGCAAATACATGATCTGTTTCCTTTTCTTTCCCGAGATTCTGGAGATATCAGCGTCTCGAACGATTCCGGCCACTCTGAGTTGGTGTTGCTACATGTAGAAAAATGTCACTGCCGGTTGCAGCTTCTTATTCTTTTCCTCTGCTGCCGGCAGCCGGTATTCCGTTCAGTAGACGCAAAACGGGTAGAGGCAGGTGCATTTCTCCTCGTGCTACGGTGTCAACCTTGTTCATTGTGCTGATTACATCGTGGCGTTTGCGAGCCTTCTTTCCAGCGACGCAAGAGCCCATTCGTGCTGCTAAATCAGATCCCGTCAAGCATGCTTCGTTGCCGCGACGCTTCCTTTCGTTTCAGGTCTGCAATGGCTTTGCCAACCAACGCCTTTCCATTATGTACGCAGCGATCATCGCCAAGGAGACTGGACGGAGCCTCAATTTGCCAACTGTTACAGAAGGAAAAAGCTGGGGTCTTTTTGAAAAAAAGTGGCGGGGGTAACTCTCTGCAACGCGCCCTGTTGGAGCTAACTTCTGTTTTTCTCTCCCATCCCTTCTTCTCCCTCCTTGCGCCCTCGTCGCTCCCAGGTGAGTCCTTTCTTTCGCGCTTCTTAGGTAGCCTTCGATCGTCTTGCGCGCGGTTGAAGTAGACGGAAGCTGAAGGAAGAAGAAGATCGAGAGCTGAGGAGCCAAGGAGCCGTTTTTTTTTCTTTTTTTCGTATGGAAGAGAGAGAGAGAGAGAGAGAGAGAAGAGAGCGTCTTTGCTTTTTTCCTCTTCCTTGCAAGAGACGGGACTGATAAAAAAACATATCTCTCTCGGCCGAAAGTCACCACTCAACGTCTCAACCGGCCAAGCGAGCGGGGTGCTCTCAGAGAGGGGACAGGAGAGAGAGAAGGGAAGGTCGCGGCGGTCCGGGAAAGGAAGCCAGGCTTGAGGCTCAGGGGGTCGTGCTCTTGTGCTGCAGCGGCCAAGAAGGAAGAAGAAAAAGACTCGAGAGGAGCGTCGCTCGTCAGGAGGGAAGTCCGTGTTGCTTCTGACATGCCCGAGTGGCCATGGGAAAAGAAACAGCTAGAGAGAGCGAGAGGGAGAGAGCGAGAGCGAGCGAGCGAGAGAGAGCGAGGGAGAGGAGCCTGACAACGTGAGGTTGCTTGCTAGCTTTCAGCGCTCTCTTCTCGATCGCACCATCGTGATGAGCGTCAGCAAAGATTGTCGTCAGTCCCTTTCCATCCCCTATTTTTTCTTCTCTTTCTTCCCCGGCGAGAGTCCATGAGCTCATGCTGCTGTCAAAACTAAAGGAAGAAGAAGATCGAAAGCTGAAGAGCCAAGGAACGGTCTCTTTTTTTCTTTATTCGATAAGAGAGAGAAGAGAGAGAGAGAAGAGAGAGCTCTCTCTCTCGTCTTTGCTTTTTTCTTCTTCTTCTTCTTTGCTTTTGTTTTTCTTTTTTACTAGCAGAGCACGCACGCGGAACTCGATTCCTTCAAACCCGTTCGTTTGTCAGAGAAGGGACGCAACTTTCGCCGAGCTCAACGAGTCTCAGATCCAGGAATCGCTGAGGAGAGAAAAAAAGCAGACTTTTTCGTGTGTGAACTTTTTTGCAAGAGACGGGCCTGATAAAAAAACATCTCTCTCCCGGCCGAAAGTCACCACTCAACGTCTCGACCGGCCAAGCGAGCGGGGTGCTCTCAGAGAGGGGACAAGAGAGAGAGAAGGGAAGGTCGCGGCGGTCCGGGAAAGGGAGCAAGGCTTGAGGCTCAGGGGGTCGTGCTCTTGTGCTGCAGCGGAGAAGAAGGAAGAAGAAAAAGACTCGAGGAGCGCCGCTCGTCAGGGGGGAAGTCCGTGTTGCTTCTGACATGCCCGAGTGGCCATGGGAAAAGAAACACAGGGAGAGAGGACCCAGGAGAGCGGCTGCTCAGTCAGACGGCTTCTTAACAAACTTTTTCCCCCTCGAGCATGGGGAGGAGGAGGCAATAGTGTCACAACTTCCCCTCTCTATCCTCTATCATCCTCTCGCGGTGGGCACGCTCTCTTCCCGGCCTTCTTCCTCCCTCTTCCATCATGTCAACATGACCATGCGCAGCTCGCCCCTCAAGCCGCGCAAGAACAACGCAAAGCGCTCCGCGAAGCCCTCCGCTGCTGCGCAAAGACGCCTTTCTGACCTCCAAGACTGCTCGGCCGCGATCGCCGAGGGCATTCATCTCGCAGCTCCCCCCGCCGCCGCCTCCGCGCCCGCGCCCGCTCCCGTGCCCTCAGCCCCTGGCGCTCAACTGCCCGCGGCCATCGAAGGCGGGTTCTTGACCGCCGCGGGGCGCTTTCGCGCGCATTTGTCGGGTGAAGCTCCCTTGGATGACGGCAGGGCCGATGCCTCGATGAACGCCTTGGTGGAGCCTCCTCGCACTCGGGCGCCGGCTCCTCCGGTCCCGGCTCCCGCGTCCGCCCCCGTTCCCGCCTCCGCCCCGCCGCCTGCTTTCGACCCGGCGCCCGCTCCGGCGGCAACGAGAATGGCTTCTACGTTTTACAACTGGTGGGTTTGACCGTATTTTTTGTTCCTTGCTCTTCTTCGTCCATCGCGGTATCACGTGCCAGTTGAGACGTTCCAGAGCGAAGCACTGCGAAACGATCCCTCTCGTCCCCTCGCGCGCCCGGCTTTCTTCTCTCTTCCGTCATAGAACGCGTGAGAAGAAAGGGAGTATGCAAAAGCGGCGGTACTAGTCCGAGGGCGAAAGCTGGAGAGAGAAGTTGCGGACGGACGCGAGAAGGAGAAGATAGGGTTTCTATTTCCTCTTAAAAGGAGAAAACGAAAAAGTTTTCTTCCGGCAGCCGGAAAAAACAATGCTTCGTTGAAGAAGGCACGCGCCCTCGGCTTCCCTGCTTTTGGACTTGAGCTTTCCCCCCTCAGCTCGCTTGTTCTCTCTCTTGGCTCTCCTCCTCTCTGCTCAAAACTTTTTGAGCGAGATAGGACTCTCTTTTCCCCTCATTTTCTACCACCTCACTTCCTCTCTTCCCTCTCTCTCTTCCCTCTCTTCCCTCTCCCTCTCTCCCTCTCTTCCTCTCTCCCTCTCTTCCTCTCTTCCCTCTTCCCTCTTCCTCTCTTCCTCCCCACCAACTCTCTCTCCAGGTCGCGCAAACCCCCGCTCATGGCGTTTGTGCAGACCTACTACCAAAACGGCTTCAACCCTAAACCTAAACCTAAAAACTATTGGGCGTCCTCTCCGCGGCGCAAAATTTTGAGACGCAGCAATTTGACAGTAAGAGAGCAAAAATAGAGTGAGAGCAAGCGAGCGAGAGACTGGAACCTTGAAACGTAAACGCCTGGTGTGACTTGACAGCGCTTCCTGCACGCGCTTTTATGTATTTACAGTTTGCAATCATAATAGAACAACGTTCAGCAGCCAGACTGCCAGGTCCAGCCAGCCCCAGTCTGCGGCAGTAGCAGCGGTAGCAGCATCAAGCCTTTCCTGTCCGAGCAGAAACCCCTTTTGAGAGTGGGTGTCCGTCAGCCTCTTCTGCCGAGGTTGGTGGCAGCGCTGAAGCTGAAGCTGGAGGAAGCGCTGAAGCTAAATGTAGCGCTGAAGCTGAAGCGTCGCGTCGTATCTTTATATACATCAGTGTGGAGAGAATCGACAGCGAGTACCCAGCTACTCCGACGTCTGAAAGAGGAAAATAAAACGTCCCTCCCTGCAGAACGACCAACGACACGAAAAACAAAGCGCAGTCTTTCAAAACGGCAGTTATCGACGTCGTCGTCACGCTGCAAGTGTGGAGAAAGTTAAAAGACGCAAAGTTTAAGCAGATAGCAAAACAGACGTTCCCTACCAGGAGCGGTAAGAGTGGCTCCGTCGAAGAACGCAGGACCGAAAAAACTTGTTTGGCTTCGGTCAGGGCAACTGGACCAGCTAGAAACATGAAGCTCATTGTCGACGACACGTAAAGAAGTCCCAGAGTGCCCACGCTGTCGACGCCAATGCTGTTGAGCAGCATTTTCTTGAGGAGAATACCGCGCGTCGCCTCGAGGATCAGGCCTCCGAGCAGCAGGGACGTGCCAGCCGGAGACGCCGTCGTCTGTCGCATCGCAGACGCGGCTGAGAAGCCGACGCCGGCTGAGATGCCACTCACAGCAACAGCCATCCTAGTGGAGAGCCTCTCAAGCCTCGCTATGCATGAAAATACGTAGACTAGAGCCGGCGAGGAACTGTTGACCATCTGGATCGTCGATATCGGCAAGGAGATAAACGCGTAGTTTCGCATCACGGTCGCTAACGCAAAGAGCAGAGAGATAGGAACCATCTTCTTGACGAGAGCTGGGAACGATTCCATCTTTTGAGGAGGCTCGAACAAGCGGAACCACGAAGACGCGACGTACAGAGACGCAGAGACGCCAAAGCAGTGCAGCATTGTCACAAACAGAGGGAAGCGAAAGTTCATGGCGTGGAGGACGAATTTATTGTACAAGACCAGCGTGGCCGAGCAAAAGGTCCACGTCAGGATGGCGAAGAAAGCTGCAGATGCTCGAAAGCGTGGCGGGGCTCTCTGGTGGAGGAGAGCAGCTGTATTCGGCGGGACCACCGCCGCTCCTCCCGCCATGGGCAGCAGAGTCCGAGTGGACCACCCCGAGGACTTCATTTTACTTTGCTGTCGAAAAAACAATGAATTTGAAAGCTGAATGTTGAAAGGAGGCTGCCTTGGAGCTGAACAGGTGGGAGGCCTCGGAGTTGAAAGGGTGAGAAGTCACGGATACGTGATATCCGCGTGTGCTGCCAAGATTGAGATAGCATGGAAAAACATATATATGTTCTCAGATTACATGCGCGTGGTAAAACTTGGTTTTCCACCTTAAAGTTTTTTTTCGGCACATCACCCCATTGTGCCATCCCCTTTTATCACGCTTTAAGAAAGTAGGAGGACCCCTCCCCCACCGGCAGCAACATCTTCAGGAAAAAAGGGAAGAAAATGAGCGGCGCGCTTTTGCAGAGCGGCAGGGGCTTTGCCCAGAGGAAGAAGAAAAATAACAAGGGAAAACACGACAGCGTTTGATACTATGGGTCAACTGCTGACAGGAGCGAAAAGCCCCATGACCTCTTTGTGCGAGGGTGCCTCCATCGCAAAAAAGGTGTAGAGCCCTTGGACAACGCGGTGCACGTGCGCCCACGTCATGCCGTACCATAAGGGAAGGCGCAAAAGGTCTTCACCCACCCTGATGGTCGTCCGCATGTCTCCCACGGAGCGCGCATAACGTCGCCCTCCCTCTGATAGATGCAGGGGAACGTAGTGCCTGCAACACTGCACTCCGTGTTTTTGCATCGAAGCCTCTGCCGCTTCGCGCTCGCTTGAAGAGTTGAACATGATCCAGAAGATGTGTCCGTTGCCTGTGCTGCCTTTCAACTCTTCGTCGGGGGCCGCGTCTGCGACTCGCGCCAGAGTCAGCTTCCTGGCTTTTTCGAGAGCTGACAGCAGATGTTGGTACGCAAAGCACACGCGAAGTCTCCTGCCCTTGCACTCGCGTGCCTCGTCGAGCTGGGACAGGAGGAAAGCGGCTGAGAGCTCGCTCGGCTCGAAAGAAGAACCGATGCTCAGCCACTCGTACTTGGAGACCTTGTTGTCCATGAAGTCGGACCTGTTTGTCCCCTTTTCGCGCACGATGCGCGACTGCACGAGGAATGTTGCGTCATTCACAAGCAACGCGCCTCCTTCGCCGCAGACGGTGTTTTTCGTGTAATGAAAGGAGAGGCATCCAAAGTGTCCGATGGTCCCCAGGTGCTTGCCCTTGTATTTGCTGAGCAAAGCCTGCGCTGCGTCCTCGATCACGTACAGGCTGTGCCGCTTGGCCAGAGCCATAATCGGGTCCATGTCGCAGGGCATGCCGGCGTAGTGGACGACGATGATGGCCTTTGTCTTTTCGGTGACGGCGGCTTCGACGGCGTTCACATTGATCGTGACGTCCTCGGGGAGCACGTCCACGAAGACCGGGACGGCGCCGCGTAACGCGACCGCGTTGGCCGTCGAGACAAACGTGTACGAGGGCATGATGACCTCGTCCCCTTGCTTGAGATCGCACAGGATGGCGGCCTGCTCGAGCGCGGCGGTGGCAGAGTGCGTCAGGAGAGCCTGCGGGCTACCGAGCGTCCGCTCCATCCACTCCTGGCAGCGCCTGGTGTATTTCCCGAGACTGTCCAGGGCGCTGCTTTCGATAACGTCGTTGAGAGCAAGTACCTCGCGTCCGGTCAAGTAGGGCACGTTGAAGCGCACCCTGCTCCCGACCACGGAAGAAGGGATCCAGATGTGATAGTTGGTTTTTCGAGACACCTGCTGAAACCCTTGCGACGCGTAAAAGCGCATCGCGCCGGCGTTTTCTTCCTGCGTGCTGACCTCGACGAGGTGTGCGTTGTGCTTCGCCGCCCACTGGAATGCCGCTCTCATCAGCGTGCGGCCGACCCCTTGGCACTGGTACTTTGGCGACACGGCCAGGAGGCCGATAATGACGACGGTTGGTGCCGCATTCGTTGGGCTGGGGAGCGCGCCGTCGGTTGCGTCCTTCACGTTTTCCTTGTCGTTTTTGTTCCTGTCCGTACCATCGTCATTGTCCGAACCAACACCGTCGTCGCTGGAAACAAGTTTCAGCGTGATCATACCAGTGACCTCTCCGGTGTTTTTTCTCCTGCAAACAATGACCTCGTCGGCTGCTTTCCTGCTAATAGAGTTGCACACCCAGGCTCGGTACATGGCATGAAACTGAGCACGGGTCAGAGCAGGGTCGCGCCGGAAGCGCGAGTGCTCCCCGGAGACCAGGCCAAGGTCGATGAGCGCTTCTTCCGGTTTGTCTGACGGCGGCACGGACACGACGTCGTCGCACTGGTCGGCATCACCGTCGTGCACAGCAGCGAGCGGTCCGGTGTCAGACGACGACACGTCTTGGCGAAGGAGAATGGCGTTCGCGACGGCGTACCCCGTGAACCAGGGCTGAGAAACGATCTCATTTTCACCGTCTGCCTCGGTACCTGGCTCGGGGCTCCAATAAAGCAGGCTGACGCCTGCGGAAGCGCACTCGTGAATCACTTTCTTTAGACTTTGTAAAGTCATAAAAGGCAAAACCACGGCAGTCTCGACGTGCAACAACCTCGTATCCAGGTCGAGCTTCTTCCAAAGAGCTTCTTTCTTTGTCTCTCTGGTTTCCGCGGGCGGAGATGCGGCCGACGCAAAGCCATTTCCTGCTTTGCTCGGCGACGCTTTCAGCTCGATGACGACGCTACATGCTGCGGATGATGGCGGGACCGTGCTCATTGCTTTCTGCAAACAAGCACTCGCTTATTCCTTTTTTGTTTTTTTCTGTGTTGTGATCTCTCAGGCTCCAAGCTTCAAATCTAGAAGAGAAGCGAGGCGATACATAGTGTATGTGTTGTACCATTCCCTTGTTGTGCCCATGTTGAAACTTCCCAGGCATTAAGGAGAGACTCAAGATATCGCTCTGGCGCGGCTCCTCCGGGATAGCGGTGAGAATCTTTGCCGTGGCAGAATGACGATGACTATTCATCCCAGACTTTCAGTCTGGGATGAATACTTACAATGAAACGGCACAACGTCCATCACAAAACAGATGCTCTCGCAGCCGCGTCCGAAGAGGGAGCGGTCTCAGAAGGACCGGCGTTTACCGCGGCGCGTTCGTTCCTCATTCCTTGATACTCTCGACTCGCTTGGGGGCTGTTCGTCCCGCTCCAGGATACAAGAGATTGTAAATTATGCGCAAACTCTGCGACAGCATGTCCTCCCTCTCCTCTCTGCTCCGCCTCCCAAGGTCGCAAATAATCGCCCCCGTGCTTTGCCTTTTCTTTTTGTGCACTCGAATAAACCTCGAATAAACGCGTATGCACGTGAGCATCCTTGGGCGCACGCCGGCAGGGTGCAAATGGATACCTCACTGCAAGACGGAAGAGTTTCTGGAAGTACTCGGACGGAACGCTGCCTGCGATAGCCGACGTGCTGACATCTGGGAACAGACTGTACGTCGTCCTTACCTTGGAAGTGCTCAAAAATTACAGGACCTCAAGTGTGACATATGAATGGCAGACTGCCGACTGGACATTCGCCTTTGCCGACTTTTCCACACCACCTGTCGCTGCAACGTCGTTTGGAATCACGAAGGACCCAAATGTCTTTAAAATCCTCGCTTTCTCCGCCTTTCCGCTCTTCCTCTTTTCCCGCTCTTCTTTGTCTATTTTGTTTTTACAGTTCTGTCTGTATCCACGACGAGCCAAAAATGCCGAAAAGGCGAAAAACAGATAAGTGGAGAAAAAAACGTTAAATTATTTTGGCTCAAGAGTAAGTCAAACATAGATATTTCGACAGGTTGAGCTTATTCACTTCGCAAAGAAGATTAAGATTCTTCTCTCGTGAAAATAATCACGGTTTTCGCGACTTCTCTATCAATCCTTCTTTTTATCAATTCACGACACGGACGAAAATCGTGGAGCTGCTTCCAGCAGCCGGTCCTGCGTCCTCGTCGCCGTGGTCAACGCCAGTCACTTCACTATTTTGGTCACCTTTGTGATCAAAATCACCCCTGCTGCAATACCTGGTCATCTCGAGCGTGTCCCCGACGCCAGCCTTCAAAGCGAGGCAAAGCGTTTTCCATCCCTTTGTCAGGCGGTGATGCACCTGGTCTCCAAAGTGGCGGCGCTCGTACTCGACGTCGTAGTTCGTCGCCGAGGTCGCCAGCTCTTCTTCTCCTCCCTCAGTCGGTTGCTCGAGGTCAGCGTCGTCGTCGGCAGGAAACCTGCTTGTATTGTTCGCAACAGGACCGCTGTTTGTATTGCTGGCAAAAGCAGGAACGCTGCTTGTATTGTTAGCAAAAGCAAGACCGCTGCTGGCATTGTCGACAACAGGAGCGCCACTGCCAGTACCGACGCGCAGAGGCCCTGCCTCGGCCATCACAGCAAATGTCACGGTCATCCTGGAGAAGTTTGATGCAGCAGCCGCGTTTGAGACAGCGCCACCCGCACCTTTGCCAGCAAATCTCCCTCCGGATTGTCCTTCTCCTCCTCTTTGGTCATTCCGTATCTCTTTTTTGCTATTCCCGCAAACACTCAAAGGCGGCAGCGGGGGCATTAATTCGGAAGCCATGTCCATGGGCACGTACAGGCGACTCAGGGATGTCTTGTTGCCCAGCCAACGCCGGACGACAACCTTGATGTTTTTGGTCGCTCCGGCTTTCATCGTCTTTTTTCCCGCAGATTGTCGGAGGGCCGGCGCAGCGCCGCCTGCCGTTGCGACATCGGAAGGAATGGCACCATCAGAGCGGGCGTGATCAAAGCCCGTGCCGCCGGTTTTGTGAAGTATGCTGCCGAGGTCTCTGCGGATCGCTTGCTGAGGGACGCCTGCAAGGCGTTCTCGCGCTCCTGCTGCCGAGGGACCAATGCCTCTGTCGCCCTCGTCCTGCGGAGAGGCGCACTTGCCAGGTTCGCGATAATCATCTGCGGCGGAAGTAGCACCAGTGGCGACAATCGGAGCGTTTTCAACGGCGGGGGCGTGGCAATCGCTCATGGCAGCATCGGCAGCGGAGGCACGAGCAGCGGAAGTCCGAACGACGTTACGGGAAGCTCGAGCGACGAGACTTGGGGCACCGCGGGAGTTGACGGCGCCTATTTGCCGCCTGTCGATTTTCTCGCCTCTCGACGGGCTCATCGACCGAGACCTGCTGAGTTGACGGTGGTGGCGACGGCGGTGCCCGTCGTCGCCGACAGCAAGGAATTTTTCGCCAATGTTGTTGCCGACGCCCTCTTGTTGTTCTCCATGTCCTTCTTCGTCTCTGAGCGCCGTGTCTCTGTTGCTGCAGTCACCTCCGACTTCCGTTGCATAATTGGTGTGCTCCACTTTGGGCACTCCGCGCGCCCTTTGCGAGCGAGAAAGCTCTCGTAGAGTAAAAGCAGCGCTGTAGAGATCTTGAACCGGGTCTCTGTCTCCTGCAGAGGTGGCAGCGACATTGTTAGCAGCAGTAGCAGCATCTGTAGGAGTTGTAGCAGCGATACCAACGGCGGCCGCACCGGTCAGCAAAGCCGAAGCAGCTGGAGCAGAAGCGGTAACATCTACATTAGCATCGGCTCTAGCAGTAGCAGCCATGGCGGGATCGGTAGCAGCAGGAGCAGCAGCAGTTGAAACAGCGGCAGCAGCACTTGGACCAGCAGCAGCAGTTGAACCTACAGCGGCAGCGGCAGCATCGGTTTGAGCCGACGCGACAGCAGTGAACGTATCAGCAGCTCGGCATGCAGACCCCTCGCCGCGGCCACCATGAATACTAGCACCAAAGCGCGGTGGTGATTGAATACTGCGACCCTGCTGTCGCGGCGTCTGATGATCCATGAAGCGCAATTGTTGCGCCCCCTCTTCCTCCCTCCCCTCACTTTCGGCGCGTAAGTGTTCTCGGCGCGTAGGCGAGCTTTCGCGACTTTTGCACGACGGAGAGGGGTTTCCTTTTGTCCCCTTTCGCGTTCGCGAAAGACTGCTGAAAGTCACAGGAAGCGCGAATCCGGATCACTTCTAAATTTCTTCGTCATGCGAGGACTCAAATGGATGTTACTCCATCTTTTGTTTCGAAAACCAAAGATTCATTCTTTTTTTGCCCGTTCGTTGGCATGTTTTTCAACTTCTGTTTGTAACAGTCGAGGTATGTAAACAGGGGGAAAAAACCGACAGTTACGGATTTTTTTTGCCCTTCGAAACATTTTTCCTCCAACGCCAGGTGAACGGAAAGTGACGAGTTCACAACTCGATTGAGAGGAGAAAACGTTTCGTGAAGCAGAGAAAACTCGCGCCCTGCGTGTTCCTTTTCCGACATTTCCCTCGCGACTCCCGTGTCATATCTCTTTCCTCGGGGGGAATGCAAATAATGATGCGTCCTCGCTGCACAGCAGTCTCGGCGGCACTGCTGCTTCTGTTCGCCCTTTTCGCGATCGTCGCACAGGTGCGTTTGAGTGTGTGAGGTGGAGAGAGAGAGTGAGAGGGTTGTGTGGATGAGAGAGAGAGGAAGGGCAGAGATGGCCTCCACCTCAAAGCTCCCTGTTTGGAAGTAGTCGAGAATGACAAAGAGCGATAAAAAGAGAGATAAAGAGAAATCAAGATGATGTCAGCCTCTAAGCGCCCCATGCACATAGCGATGATCACGTAGTCCACTGTGATTTCGCAACCACGCAGCGGTTGCGTCGCTCACCTCTTCCGATAAAAACTCTCCACCTATTCTTTTTTCTGTTATTCGGTCTCTTGAAACGTTTCAGGCCAAGGACGACACCGGAAGCTTTTCATGGCGCTTCCAACATCGCTTGCTTCTCGAAAAGGCGACGAAGATAGGTCGCGCCGTTGTCGGACCCCCGGCGCGTTCGAGTGCCAAGGCTGTCAGCTCCGGGCGCAAGCTGTCGGGCTTGCCGACGGGGACGCTTACCAACCCTTCCCCATCTCCTGGATTACCAGGGAGCAAGGGGAATCAAGGAATCGAAGGCGCAACGGGCGCGAAGGGGGACATCGGTGAGTGTTTTATTTTGAGCGGGAGAGAAACATGGGGATGGAATTTTGATATTTGGTTCCTGTGCCAACGGCAGAAAAAACAAAGGAACATTAATCCCCTTTTCGTGAACGTGTTGCTCCCAAACATATCCCCCAGGTGCACCCGGCGCGACGGGAGCCATTGGCGCGAGAGGCGAGACGGGTGCACCGGGAGTCGCTGGAGCCTTGGGTCCCGCGGGTGCCGATGGCCTCAAGGGCATTGACGGCTCGCCTGGTGCTCCGGGAGTCGCTGGAGCTCCGGGATCCAAGGGAGACGTGGGCCCTACGGGCGACCGCGGGAACGACGGCTCGCCTGGTTCTCCGGGAGTCGCTGGAGCCATGGGTCCCACGGGTGCCGCTGGCCTCAAGGGCAGTGACGGCTCGCCTGGTGCTCCGGGAGTCGCTGGAGCTCCGGGATCCAAGGGCAGTGACGGCTCGCCTGGTGCTCCGGGAGTCGCTGGAGCTCCGGGATCCAAGGGAGACCTGGGCCTCCAGGGCGAGATGGGCCCCAAGGGCAGTGACGGCTCGCCTGGTGCTCCGGGAGT
>Ga0315289_10004026_pt1 | contig 22042 bp, 19 predicted proteins | sample YL17G11_40_MG_FD_203452 | JGI IMG/M metagenome (GOLD analysis project Ga0315289, IMG submission 203452) | Sediment microbial communities from Yellowstone Lake, YNP, Wyoming, USA - YL17G11_40 | ecosystem: Environmental > Aquatic > Freshwater > Lake > Sediment | place: USA: Wyoming | collected... | reverse complement strand
CTTTTTTTTGGAAGCAACGGAGAATGAGAGCAACGAATTGCTCTCTCTCGCTGGACCAAGAGAAAAGAAAAAGAAAACGAGGAAAAATGATTTTTGTTTTCTCTCTCTCTCTCTCTCTCTCTCTCTCGCTCGCTCCCTCTCTTCTCTCTCCTCCTTCGTTTCATCCCCGCCAGTTCCTCAAAACCCTCCCGTTTACACACGAAAAGTCTCGAGCACCCCCCCCCTTCGGACTCAGTAATAAGGGATCCCGCCCTCGGTCCACCTCACGTTCCCGGCGCAGAGCGCGCCGAGGGCCTCGGGAAAGACCTCGTGCTCCGCCGCGAGCACCCTCCTTGCGAGCGCCGCGGCGTCGTCCGCCGGGAACTCGACCGGGACGGCCCTCTGCGCGAGGATCGCGCCGCGGTCGAAGGCCTCGTCGACGAAGTGGACCGTGGGACCGGAGACCCTCGCCCCCGAGGCCAGGACGGCCTCGTGGACCCGCAGGCCGTAGAAGCCCTTGCCGCCAAAGGGGCCCGGCAGCAGCGCCGGGTGCACGTTGAGCATGCGGCGGGGGAAGGCGCGCACGAGCGGCGCCGGGACGAGCTTGAGGTAGCCCGCGAGGGCGACGACGTCGACGCCGAAGCCGAAGCCGCCGCCGCCGCCGCCGGAGGAGGCAGGGCGAGGGGCGGAGGAGGAGGAGGAAGGGGAGGCAGCGTCGGAGCTCGCCCTCCGCTCTTCTCCTCCGAAAGAGAGGAGCTCGTCGGCGAGCGCCTCGGCGGCCCTCGCCCTCAGCTCCGCCTTTCCGGCGCCCCTGGCCTCCAGGGGAGGGAAGCAGCGGGTCTCTATCCCCTGCTCCAGGGCCCAGGTCCAGCCTCCGCACCCGGGAACGTCGGAGACGACGACCTGAGGGAGAGAGGAGGGATCGAGTTTTGGAGAGGGAGAGAGAGGAGGCGTCGAAGAGGGTGAGTTTTTTTCTTCTTTTCGTTTTCCGATGGTCGCCGAGGATTAAAAAAAATGAGGTGAGAATGAATGGAAAAAATCTTCTCCTCACCACGACGTCGGCGTCCACCCGCCCATCCTGCGTGGCAGCGTGGATTGCGCGGAGGTTGGAGCCGCCGCCGGAGACGAAGACGGCGAGGCGCTTGCGCGGAGACGGAGGAGAAGGGGAGTCGTTGCTCGAAGCGACGGCGATTGTTTGTCGAAGCAGCCGTCGTCGGCATCGATTCCTCGGGGCCGATGCCGCCCGTGCTGCTGCTGTTCCTCCTCGCCGAGGCACTGCTGTCCCGGCCCGCGATGATGATGCTGACGCTGTCGACAGCCTCATCTTCGTCTCAAGACGTTTCCAGCGAGAGAGAGAGAGAGAGAGAGAAAGAGAGAGGGAGAAGTAAAAGAGAGAGAGAGGGAACGAGAGCAGAAGAAAGACAGCGAAGAAGTCTGTTCTTCGTCTGTCGTTCACTCTCTTTCATCGACGACGAAGCGAGAGCTTCGAAATCAACTCAAGCTTTCGCCCCCCTCCCCCCGACTATCTCTCTTTCTTCGCGTTCTTTCTTTCACCGCAATGCCTCCGCCTCGGCGGGCTCGAGATCCGGACCTCGAAGCGAGCTCAAGCGAAGACGAGGACAACGGGACGAGGAGGGAGGAAGACGCCGCTGCTCGACCAGGGATTCAACTGGCCAGCGTTTCGACGACCGCGGCCGCAGCCTTGACAGCGGCCTCGACCTCTTCTTCCAAAGGCAGAGGAGTCGAGACGGACGAGCTCTCCCGCGAGTGGGAGGCCCGCAGGGCCAGGTTTCATAACGTGAGAGAGCCGTCCATTTTTCCTTCATAGCGGACAGCAGCGAGCGAGCGAGCGAGAGAGAGAGAGAAAAGAGACAAAAAGGGTAAACAGAGAGCGCATGGAGCGGGAGCTCTCTCTTTCCCGGAACCCCTTTTTTTGCTCAAAAACCTCTGGTCGCCCGGCACAAGGAAAAAAAAAACTAACTCAAAAATAAAAAATCAAACATCACATCAAAATCAAAAACAGGCGGGATACCGCGAGGGGCTCGAGGTCGGGCACGAGCGCGCCCTTCAGTCGGCCTTCGACGAGGGCTTCAGCAGGGGGATGGAGCAGGGACTCGAGTGGGGGCTCGTCGCCGGGGCCGCCGCCGCCGCTGGGGGAGCGGCGAGGGCGGCGGCGGCGGCGGCCAGAGAGAAGGAAGCCGAGGCGGGAGGCTCCCCCTCTGCTCCTGCTCCTCCTCCTCCGAGCTGGCTCGCGGCGGCCGGGCGTGCCGCGGCGGCCATGCTGCCTTTTGTATCGACGCCCAACAAGGAGCTGCTTTTAGGAAACTTGGAGGGAGGAGCAACGACAGCAGCAGAAGAAGAAGACGACGACGAAGAAGAAGAGGCGCCAGCAGCGAGGGCGAGGGCGGAGGAGGCCAAGGCTGTCGCGCTCGCGGCGCTCGAGGAGGCCGGGGTGCCCCGGCCGACCCTCGTCGCCGCCGCCGCTCCTCCTCCTCTTACTGCTCCTCGCGCCTCCCCCTATCTTCAGCTTCTCCACTGGGAGGTGGAGAAGCTGGAGATCCGGGGAGGCGAGAGAGTGGAGAAGAGGAGCTGCTGCTCTGCAAATGCTGCTGCTGCAAATGCCGGAAGCAAAGATGAGGGCTGCTGCGGCGGCGGCAAAGGCGGCGGCAAAGGAGGAGAAGGCTGCTGCAAGCGGTGAGACCTTCCCTTTTCTCTTCTGCTCCCCATATCGCTCTCTCCCGCGCGAGCCAGACATCGATCTGTAAAGATATATAGTAGTGAATAGAAAGTTTGCCTAGAGCTTTCACTGTTTCATTTCATTTTTCGTTCCTTCTTTGCTCTTCCTTTTCTTCTCTTTCGTCTTCTCCTTCCCCACCTTCTCCGCCTTCTTCTTTCCTTCTCCGCTGCGAGCGGCGAGGAGCGACACCGTCCCGTCGGCTGCCACGGAGAACTTTCTGCTTCTGACGCCTTCTTCTATCGCGCGGGACACGCCAGAGGCGACTTCGGAGGAGGTGACCGGGTGAGGACTCGTTTCCTTCTCCTTCTTCTTGCTCCCCTTCGTGCTCCTCTTCGCCACCTCCGCCGCCGCCCGGCCCCTCGCCGCCGCCGCCCGGCCCCTCGCCGCCGCCGCCGCCGCCCTCCTCCCGGCGGCCTCCAGGGCCCTCCGGGGAAGCCTCCTCCCGGGGGAGGCAGCCAAGGAAGCCTCGACGAGTTCGAGCCAGAGGGACTCCGGGGAAGAGGATCCCGAAGAAGAGGAGAGGTAGGAGGCCGCGGCGGCGGCGAGGACGGTCTTCGGCGGCAGGAGGAGGATCCCGTCGCCGCCTTGGCCGCCGGTTTCGTCGTCGTCGAGGTCGAGGTCGAGGTCGCCGTCGCTCTCATCCTCTTTTTCTTCCTCTTTTTCTTCCTCCTCGCTGTCGGAGCCGAGCCGGACCCTCTTCCCCTCCCACCGCGCCCCGGAGACTTTGCCTCCGGTCTCTCCGCGGGCCGAGGCAGAAGCTGAGCCATTCCCGACGCCCTTTCGGCCCTTGCGGGCTTTTCCAGAGGCGGCGTCGAAGAGGGCGGCCTGCGCGTCTTCGTCAAAGAGATTTTCTTTCGGGCTGCCGTCGCTCTTCTTCTTCCTCTTCCGCTTCTTCTCGCTCGCGTCTCCGCCGACACCGCCGCGAGGGGAGGCGCGCAGGAAGCTGGAGGCCCACCAGGCTGGCGGAGGAGGGGGAAGGAGCTCTCCGCCGCCGTTGCCGCCGCCGCCGCCGCTCTCGCCGTCGGCGGCGTCTCTGGCGCCGGCGGCCGCGGCGGAGGAGAGAGGGGCCTTGGCTTTGGCCGCGGGTGTCGCCGGGGCTGCCCCTTCGTCTCCGTCTTTTTCTTCTTCGTCGCTCGAAGACGACGGAGAAGTGTCGTCGGAAGAAGAAGAATCGGAAGAAGAGTCGGACGAGTCAGACGACGACGACGAAGAAGACAAAGAGCTGCTGCTGCTGCTCTTGCTCCGGCGCTTCCTCTGCGGCGGCGGCGGCAGCGAAGCGCGGCGAGCGACGACCGTGGCCGTTGCCGCAGCAGCTCCAGCAGATCCGTTGCCGCCGAAGGGCACCCCCAGGATTGCAGAGAGGTCCGAGGCCGAATACCCGCCGACCTGCTTGCCTGCCCTGCGCCGCGCGAACCTCGCGAGATGGGAGGTGGCGGGGGCGGCGCCGCTTTGCTCTCGCGTCTTCTCCTCCCCTTCGCCGTCGCTGCTGTCGCTGTCGCTGCTGTCGCTGCCGCTGTCGCTGCTGTCGTCCGAGGAGGAAGAAGAGCCAAAGGAGGAGGAGGACGACGAGGAGGCCGCTGCTGCCTTTTTCGTCGCCTTCTTCTTCGTCCTCTTCGTGCCTCTTCGCCTCCTCTTGTCGCCGCCGCCGCCGTCGTCGCTGCTGCTGCTGCTGCTGCTCTCGCTCTCTTCGCTCTCGCTCTCGACTCTTCTCTTCGTGTCGCTCGCCTTCACCTCGGTCAGCTTTGACAGCAGCTTGTCGTACGAGACCATTCCTGCGGCCCAAGCCCTCGCGGCGTCGTCGGGGTTGGACTGGGAGTTTTTTTTGTTTTGAAGAGAGAAGAACGTTTTTTTTTTTTTTTGTGAGAAAGAGAAAGGGAGAAAGGAAGAGGTCGAGAGAAACGTCGGAAAAAGGGCGCCGTCTCTTCTTGACAACACCCCCTCGAGAGTGAAACGAAAGACTACTCACCAGCCCCACCCCGGCGGCGTCCGACTTTTTCTTGACGCGGACGTGCTCCTTGATGCCCTGGCCCGAGGCGCCCTGTTCATTTGTTGTTGGATTTGGTTTCCGGGGGAGGAAGGCAGAAGAGGTCGTTAGCGCCGGTGAGAAGCGGGCGGAGAGCCGTCGGCGGCGGCTAGTTTTTAGGACATGCCGACTCTTCTTCTTCCTCTTCACGAATTCCGGACCAAAACACTCACCAGCCCTTCCCCTTCGCGCCAGCCCATGCGCTGAAGCAGCATGAAGCCCGCTCCGGTTCGCTCAACGCCCTGGTATTTCTGCTGGGCGAGCGTGAGAGGGAGAGGAGGAGCAGCGGTGGCATCGGTCATGGTCGACTTTTTCGACGCCATCGTCGGTCTACGTTCCCCTCTCTCTCGTGCTACTCTCTTTCTCTCTCTCGATTGTCTCTGGAGCGCGCTCAGCAGCGGAGAAGCAACGCGAATTCGGTGAGAGAGCTGCAGCAGAGAAGGGGAAGCGCGGCTGGAGCTCGAGGACGCTCTCAGCAGCCCTGCTCTTCGTTTCAGAGTCTCTGAGAGAGAGAGTAAATGGGAGGGAGTCGTTGACTGAGTTCACTCCCTTTTTCCCTCCGCTCAAAAGAGTTCTTTCTCGCCTGGTCCTCTACGCCTCTTCCCCCCTCTCTTGCATGCGATCGACAGCGCTCGGAAGGCATCTGATGCGTTTCATCTCGTTGTCGCCGTCGTCGTCGTTCCAGAGCGCTGGTGCTGCTGCCGCTGGCGGAGCTTCGACGTCAGCAGCCTGTTTGTCGAGCATCGTTTCTCTCCGGTCGTCGTCGACATTCCGCGGCAGCAGCAGAACGAGTGGCCTCCGCGCTGCTCATTCTTCTTCTTCTCGCCTCTTAGCCCCGTCTGCACTGCGAGCGATGTCGAGATGCGGAGCCGGGAGAACAAACGTCGCTGCAGCGGCGACAGCAGCGGGCGCGACAGATGCGACGGCGGCGGTGGCGGCAGCAACGACAGATGCGGCCAACGCCGCCGCCGCTGCTCCTTCTTCTTCCCCCCAGACGAGGCGAGGAGCTGCCCTCGACGCCGTGCTCGCCCCTCTCGAGGCAGTCGTCGGGCCGCTGTCTCGAGAGCCGATGGTACGAAATGAAGCAGAGAGTGGAGAGAAAATAAAGGGGCAGGCTGATGACGTCCGTCGAGGGCTTTTCTCTTCTCCGCCTTGGTGGTTCGTCTTCGTCCCCCTCTCAGCATGTCCACCTCGACCTCGACCCCCCCCCCCCAACCAACAAAAACTCTCCAACGACCAACAGGTCCCCCCGCCCGCCCCCCTCGTCCTCGTCGTCTCGGGACCCTCCGGCGTCGGCAAAGACGCCGCCATCCGAGCCCTGCACGCGGCCCGCCCGGGGCTCCGCTTCGTCGTGACGGCGACGAGCCGCGAGCGGCGGCCCGGGGAGGTCGACGGCGTCGACTACTCGTTCGTCTCGAAGGCCGAGTTCGAGGGCATGGTGTCTCGAGGGGAGCTGCTGGAGCACGCCGTGGTGTACGGGGAGTACAAAGGAATTCCCAGGAAGGCCGTGGAGGCGGCGCTGGAGGCAGCGAGGAGGGACGCGGAGAGGGAAGTCGCGATCCTGCGAGGCGGCGCCGAGGGAGAGGCCGCCGCCGCTCCCTCCCCCGCCTCGCCCTCCTCCTCCTCCCCGCCGCCCGCTCCCCCCTCGGGCGCCGGCGTCGTCGTGCTCCGCCTCGACGTGCAGGGGGCCGCGACCGTGCGCGCGCTGCTCCCCGCCCGCTCGCTCGCCTCCGTCTTCCTCGCCGCCGAGTCGGAGGCCGCCCTGGCCGCGCGGCTCGCCGCGCGCGGCACCGAGGGCGCGGGCGCGCTCGCGACGAGGGTCGCCACGGCGCGCCACGAGGCCGCGCGCGCCGCCGAGTTCGACTTCGTCGTCGTGAACGCCGAGGGGGACGTCGAGGGGACGGTGGGGGCGCTGGGGGCGATCGTGGACGCGGAGCGGTGCCGCAGCTCGAGGAGGCTGCCGCCGACCCCGCCTCCTCGTCCTCCTGCTTCTTCTTGAGGAGAGGCTTGCGACTTTGTGGGTTGATGAGAGCGGGAGGAGGGCTGCCCCCCGCTGGCTAGCTCTTCTTCTTCTTCTTCTTCTTCTTCTTCTTCTTCTTCTTCTTCTTCTTCTTCTTCTTCTTCTTCTTGTCTCCCCCCCTCCCCCCGGTCCTTTGCGCGACCCGCAAGAAAAGGAAAGAAAAAGAAAAAATAATGTAAATTCGTGGTAGTAAAAATAGAGAAAGAACCGAGGGGAAGAAGAGAAAGAGAGAGAGGGAGAAAGAGAGAGAGACAAAGGGAGAGAGCTGACATTCTGATTTTCTATCTTCTTTCTTCCTCTTCCCTCGGTTTTTTACAAAACACAAAAAGGCTGACGGCAAGGCGCGGAACGGTCTTCCCTCTCTCTTTCTCTCCTTCCCCCTCTGACTTCATTTTCCCTTGTTTGCTTGAGGCGGCACTCGCTCGAACACAAAACAAAGGAGACAAGAGTTCTTTTTGTAACTTTTCCGTGTCTTTCCTTTGAATGGTATTTATTGTATATCATGCCTCGGGGGCGCTGGGGGCGGAAACAGCAGCAGCGGCAGCAACGGGCGCCTCCTGGTCGCTTTCTCCTGCCCCGTCCGTCGCCGTTCCCGCTGCCGTCGCCGTTTCCGTCGTCGCCGCCGAGGAAGGAGGGGGAGGAGAGCGCGGCGTCTCGCCTCCTCCGGCCTCCGCCGCGGGGGTCGAGGGCCTCACGGCGCGTCCCTCCTCTTCCTCCTCGTCTCCTTCCTCGCTGTCGTCGTCGTCGTCGTCGTCGGCGGCGTCGTCGCTGGTGCTCACTGCTGCTTTTGTTGCCTCTTCCGCCTCCGCTGTCGTCGTCATCGTCACCGTCGTCGCTTTCGCCGCCGCCGCTTCCGCCGCTCTCGCTTCCTCTTCTTCTGCCTCTGCCTCCTCCCGCATCTGCTGCTGCCGCGCTTCCTGCACCCGCATTGCAGCCATCGCGCTCGCCGCGGCCGCCACGGCGGCCCTAGCCGCCGGGGATGAAGACGCAGGGCCCGAGGAGGACGAGGGAGAGGCCTGCCGATGCTGCTGCTGCTGCTTCTGCTGCGCGCGGGGAGGGGAAGGGGGCGGCGGCACGTGACTCTGCTGGAAACTCTGGAAGCAGTCGTAGGAGCCCTGCTGCCGCTGCTGGTTATAAGGGCCCGAAGGAGGAGGAGAACAAGAAGAATTCGAGGAAGAGCACGGGAAGGCGAAGAGCGGGACGACTCGGAGCACCTCCCTCTCCCTGCTGCCGCTTTCTCTCTCCTCGCCCTCCTCCTCCTCGCTTCCCTCCCTCTTCTTCTCCACCTCGGCCCCGAGCTCCACGCTCAGTGGGAGGCACGCCGGATCCCTGCTCGGGAACCTGGCGTTGCGAAAGTGCTCGACGAGGCCGGCGAGGCCCTGGATGCGGGCGTAAGCGACCTGAGGAAAGTGTTTTTGTTTTTCGATTTTGCGAGTTTTCTTTTGTAAGTCGAGGGGGAAAAAAGCGAAAAAGAAACGCCGAAGAGAAGAAAAAAAAGAACAAAAAAAATCTCACCTCGCACACTTTGCGGCTGCGGAACGCGCCCCAGGCCCTCCCGTGCAGCGCCGCGACCAGCGCCGAGGCCGCCGTGGCGTCGACGCAGTTGACGAAGGCGTATCCCAGATTGGAGCGGAGGACTGCGGGAGGGGAAGAGGAGGAAAGGGGAGGAGCCGCCGGAGAACAAGAGGAAGGAAACAAGGTCGAGGTCGACGACGGAGACTGCGACGGCGGCGGCGGAAAGCTCCCCCCGTTGCTTCCTCCGCCTCCTCCTCCTCCTCCTCCGCCGCCGCCGCCGCCGCCGCCGCCGGCGCTGTTCCGGAAGTCGACGGGGAGGTAGAGGAAGTCGAACCTCCCCGAGACCCCGGGCGTCGCCTGCAGGGCGTCAAGCAGCGCCCGCTGCGAAAGGCGGTTTGGGACGTTTTTGAGCATCAGCGTCGTCCGCGGGGCGGAACAAGGAGAAGCGCGGGGGGAGCCGAGCGAGAGCGAGGGCGACAGCGGCGTCGGGGGAGGGCGCTGCTGCTGCTGCTGCTGCTGCTGCCGCTGGCTGCCGCTGCTCTTCCCGCGCGGGCTCGAGCAAGGAGCGAAAAAGGAGCCCCCCCCACCTCCTGCTCCCCCCCCCCACCCGCCTCCCCCCCCTCCTCCTCCTCCGGTGCCGAAACCAAAGGTCGGGCTGCAAGGAGCCGCGAAGAACGGCTGCTGCTGCAGCTGCTGCTGCTGCTGCTGCTGGGCTGCTGCTGGGTGCCGCCGCGGAGAGCGTTGCGGCGACCGGGGCTGCCGCTGCTGGAGTTGCTGCTGCCGCTGCTGGAAGTGCTCGACGCGGACGAGTTCCTGCTGCTGCGCTGCTGCCGCGGCCGCTGCCGCGGCAGCCGCAGCTTGCACCTGCGCATAATACTGCTGCTGCTGCTCCTGCTGCTGCTTCTGGAAGTGCTGCTGCTGCTGCTGCTGGAATTGCTGCTGCTGCTCCTGGAGCGGCGAAGAAGGAGCGGCGAAGAACTGAGGAGCGATGACAGGCTGCGACGCCGGCGGGGAGCCGAAGAAGAACTGCTGCGGGCTCTGCTGCTGCTGCTGCTGCTGCTGCTGCGCTTGCTGCTGCTGCCACGCATAGAACTCGCTTGGGGACGGCTGGTAGATGTAGCCTCCTCCTGGGGCGTTGTCGTTGAAAGGGATTCGAGAGCGAGGAGGAGAAGGGAGAGAGGGAGGTCGGGGTTGAGCGAAGAAGCATAGAAAAGCAGTAGCGGGAAAGAAAAAACCTCGTCGCCGAATGTTTCCTCTCCTCTCTCTCTCGCTTGCTCTCTCCCCCCCTTGCTCACCTGCCGCCGCCGCCTGAGCGACCCCGCCCGGGATAGCGCCCGCGTCGTACGCGCCCATCCACGCGGGAGGAGAATGAGGAATCGCGTAGGAGGCCTGAGGGTGGTGATAGAAGCCAGATCCGTCGATGAGCTGCGGCGCGCTCGAGCTCGAAGCTCCTATCATCGTCGTCACCGGGAATTGCTGGTGCTGCTGGTGCTGCTGCTGCTGCTGCTGCTGATACGGCTGCTGGTAGTACTCCTGCGATGCTCCTCCAACGGTCACACCATACGAATAATACGCCTCTGCTTCGGGAGGAGCAGAAAGAGGCGGAACCGCGACGGGAGACGACGAGTAGTTCGGAGGCTGGAAGAGCGACCGGGATCTCTGCGCCCTCCGAGGGGAGGGCACAGCAGTCCTCGTCAGCGAGGCGTAGATCCCTTCCGCGGCGCCTACGGATGCCTCTCCACCTGCGGTGGCGGAGCCGCTCGCATGGTTAGCAGCCGTCTGGGTGGACTTCGGAGGCGGAGGGCCGCGGGCGACCGAGGTGGAGTCCTCGTGAGATCGAGTCGAAGACGATGGGACATCTTCGACGTCGAGTGGGGAGCGGGGCGACGCCTCCTCGCCGCCGCTGCCGCTGGTCGTCGCCTTTGCGGCGGCGGTGTCGATGGCGCCTCCCGCAAGGGTTGATGGGCTTTCGGTCATTTGGGACGGAGAGGGGAGAGCGAGAGAGAGAAGAGAGCGAGCGCGCTCAGTGAGGGCAAAGTAGTTATCGACCCTCTCGAGCTCGAGGCAAAATTCTGGTTGCACCCTTTTTCCACTTTTTCTTTCTTTTTTCCTTTCGGAAGGGGGTGTCCTTGGAAGGCTCTGTCGGTCGAATCGAATCTGCTGTTTAAAACCCGAGATGGCCTCTCTCCCCTGTCGTGCCTCTCGCGGCACTGCGGCGTCCTGCTCGTCCTCTTCCGTCTCCTTCTCGCCTCCAAGCAGCGCTTGGACGACACGAGGAGGAGCACCAAGGACGCCGTCGCTGATTCCATCGACGTCGTCGGCGGCGGCGACGGCGAAAACAGCAGCACGCCGCCGCAGGAGCCCCGTCGCGGCCTCTGCCGCCTCCGCCGCGACGCTTCTCCGCTCTTCTGACGCCTCGCTGACGGTAGGTTGATATCTTCTTTCGGAATGCTTAGTAGTGTAGGCACTTTCGATTCAAAAGTACAGGGAAGGCGCATGCGCGGTCTCGAGGATGGCTAGAAGCAGCGACGACGGCGGCGGTGCTGTCTCCTATCTCTCTCCTTCTTTCCCGGCCCTCGTCCGCGTTGGCTTCCCTGTTTTCTCGCTCTCTCTCTCTCTCGCCTTCGCCTAGGTGCCCTCTCGCCGACTAAAGGCGCACAAATTCACATACATAAACGACCAAAACAAGAGCAATCAACAGGCTTTGAAGTTCTCGTCGTCGTCAAATCTTCTCCAGCGACAGCGACGCTCCTCGACCTCCTTCGCTCCCCGCGCCGCGGAGGAGCAGCGAGGCAACACGGCGACCAAGCGCAAGCTGGACTCCGGCGGGCCCGGCTTGCCGCCGATCAACAACAACGTGAGTGAGAGTGCCAGTGGTAGCGGTTAGAGAGAGAGAGCGAGTGAGAGAGTGAGGGGAAGGAAACGAGCGAGCGGCAGCAGCACGCGACAGGAGGAGGAAAAGAAGATTTATGAAAGCCCCCTTTTCGTTCTCATCACCCTCTCTTTCTTCTCTCTCTCTCGCTCTCTCTCTCTTCTCCTCAACAGGACGGTGGCGGCGGCGGAGGCGGCGGAGGGGGATGGGGCAAGATGGCCCGCAACGTCGGCTTCAACGTCGGGCTGCTGGGCCTCTACTTCTTCCTCGAGAGCGGCGGCGGCGGCGGATTTTTCGGCGGCGGCGGTGGCGGCGACGGAGGAGGTACGTTTTCGTTTTCGAGCCCCCCCCCTCCCCTTTCGATTGCTCCGTTTCCTCCCCCTAGCTCAACACTTTCTCCCTCTCTCTTGAAACACGACTGACTGAAACCAACCGAAACAGGCGGCGGAGGCGGCGGAGGCGGTGGCGGCGGCGGCGGCGGCGGCCCCGGCGGGCCCGAGCGGGGGCCGCCCGCCGACCCTCGCGGGGAGCAGGATGGCGGCATCAGGGAGCGGGATCTCTACGAGGAGGAGGACGAGGGGAGCGACGAGGAGGTCGTCGCGGCCAAGGCGCGGGCGCCCGCGGCGAGGCGGGCCGCGGCGAGGCGCTGAGGAGAGGGCCGGGCCTGAGAGAGAGAGGACGAGAGAAACGACTTTTTCTCTTTTTTGTTTTTTCCTGGTTTTGGTTTCTCTCTCTCTTTTTGCAATTTCGCATGCACTTCAGCAAAAAAATAATGCGGAATCGAGAGAGGGCGCGCAGCGGAAACGGGATGTTGGAAGGTTGCTCAGAGAGAAAGTGAGAAGAGAGGGAGAGAGACAGGAGCAAGGAGAGACAAAAGAGCAAAAAAAGGGCGCGCCACCTCTCTGTGGTCTCACTTTCTTTTTTTCTCCCTCCCCCTTTTTTTTCGTTTGCTCCTTCGGCTCTCTCTATGCCCTCGGGAGAGGGCCCTGCTCGCGCGCGCAGTCAGCAACAGCAACAAGAGAACAACGAGCCCCTTCTGCCCGCCCCTACTCTCGTCTCTGCGACAGAGGAGGATCTTAACAAGCCCAAGCGAGCCCGCACCACGAGCTCCGGAGGAGGAGGTGTGATGGGAGCGACGACGACAACGACGGCGGCGGCGACGGACAATGGCGCCAGGAACAACGCCCACCATGTCATCGACGAGGACCTGCACTCGAGGCAGCTGGCGGTCTACGGCCGCGAGAGCATGAGGCGTATGGCCGGCACGACCGTGCTGATCTCGGGACTGGGGGGACTCGGGGCGGAGACAGGTGAGAGATGAGAAAGAGAAGGAGAAAGGAGGCAATGGAAGAAAGCGATGGAAGGCGATCGATTGTTCTGATGCTTTGTTGTTGCCTTGTTTTTTTGAGCCTCGCTGTTCGCTTCCTCTTCGCTCTGTTCCTTCGCCCCTCTTTTTATTGTCGTCTCTCGGAGACGCAGAGGAGGAGGAGTAGGCTGAGGGCGCGACGGGAAAGAAAAGAGAAGAAGAGAGGAGAGAGAAAGGAAGAAGAAGGAGAGGGAAGAGAGAACGCGAATGATGCTTTCGCGACCAGCAGCGACAGCGGAACGGAGAAAAATCGAAAGACACCCTCTCGAACCTCATCATCACCACGGAACCACCATCAAACACTCCTCAGCCAAAAACGTCATCCTCGCCGGCGTCAAGGCTGTCGTCCTCCACGACCACCGCCCCGCGACCCACCGCGACCTGGGAGCCAACTTCTACCTGGCTCCGGGCGACGCCGAGGCTGGCCGCAACAGGGCCGAGGCGTGTCGCGCGAGGCTGGCCGAGCTCAACGTCGCTGTGCACGTTTCGGCGCTGGCCACCGAGGGCCCCCTGGCGCCCGAGCAGCTCTTGGCGCTCGAAGACTGCGATGTGCTGGTGCTGACGGAGGCTGCGACGGCCGACGCCGTCCGCCTCGACGACGCGTGCCGCTCCAGAAAGGTTGGAGAAAATCCTTCTCCGATCGCGTTCATCCGCGCCGACGCGCGCGGCGTCTTCGCTTCGGTCTTTACGGATTTCGGCGACTCGTTCGTGGTCGACGACGTCGACGGCGAGGAGCCCGCGACGGGCATCGGTGAGGAGCTTGGGTTTTTTTGCTTGGACTCCCTTTTCTTTTTTTTCTTTTGATTCGGGGTGCGAGGGAGTTTGTGTGTGTGTTTGGGTGGGTGGAGGGGGGGGGGGGTCGAAGAGAGCGTCGAACGAGGAAGGAAAAAAACGTGAAAAACCTCGAAAAAAAAACCCACCTTTTCTTTTCCCCCTCTCTTGAATGAAATAAAATAAATAAAACTCCCCCAGTCGCCGGAGTCACCCCGGCCGAGGACGACAAGGAAGGGAACAAGCGCACGCTCGTCTCGTGCGTCGACGACGAGCGGCTCGAGCTCGAGGACGGTATGAGGGTCACGTTCTCCGAGCTCGTCGGCGCCCGAGAGCTGCTCCCTGACCCGTCGTCTCCCTCTTCCTCGGCGTCGTTCCTGATCGCCAACTGCAAGCCGACCTCGTTCGAGCTCGTCGGCGTCGACTGCACCAGCTTCGAGACCCCCTACGAGCGCGGCGGCGTGGTCGTGCAGGTGAAGCAGCCGAAGACGCTCGCGTTCGCTCCCTTGTCGGTCGCGGCCGAGGAGCCTTTGGACACAGCTGCGACGGGGACGGGGGGCTTTTTGGTTTCGGATTTCTCCAAGTTCGACCGCCCGCCGCTGCTGCACCTGGGCTTCGCGGCCCTCGACGCCTTCCAGGTCGAGACCGGGAGGCTGCCCAGGGCCTGGGACGAGGCGGACGCCGCGAAGCTGCTCGAGCTCGCGGGCGCGCTCAACGACGCCGCGCCGGCCTCGGAGGCGTCGCGCAAGGTCGCCGACCTCGACCTCGCGTCCGCCGACTCCGAGGCCCGCAGGGTCCTCTCCGCGCTCTCTTTCACGGCTGCCGCGGAGCTCTCCCCGCTCGCCGCGGTCTTCGGCGGCGTCGTGGGCCAGGAGGTCGTCAAGGCCGCGTCGGGCAAGTTCCACCCGATCCACCAGTTCTTCTACTTCGACGCGATGGAGGTGCTGCCGCCGTCGAGGCCGGCCACCGTCGACGCCAAGGCCGACCCGTCGCTGGCGCGCTACGAGTCGCAGGTCGCCGTGTTCGGTGCCGAGTTCCAGCGCAAGCTGGCGAGGCAGCGCGTGTTCCTGGTCGGGGCGGGGGCCCTGGGGTGCGAGTTCCTCAAGGCGTTCGCTCTCATGGGGATTGGCACGGCCGATGGGGATCCGTCCGCTCCCGCCGTCGGCGGCACCGTCCAGGACGACGACCCCCCCTCGAGCTCCTCCTCCTCGAAGGGTCTCGTCACCGTCACCGACGACGACACCATCGAGAAGTCCAACCTCTCGCGCCAGTTCCTCTTCCGCGACTGGGACATCGGCCAGGCCAAGTCCACCGCGGCGGCGCGCGAGGCGCTGAAGATCAACCCGGCGCTCCGCGTGCGCGCCCTGCAGAACCGCGTCTCTCCCGACACGGAGGCCGTCTTCGACGACGACTTCTGGGGCAACCTGTCCCTGGTCGTCAACGCGCTCGACAACGTCACCGCCCGCCTCTACGTCGACGCCCGCTGCGTCTACTTCCGCAGGCCCCTGCTCGAGTCGGGGACGCTGGGGCCCAAGTGCAACACGCAGGCCGTGATCCCGGGCCTGACGGAGAACTACGGCGCCTCGAGGGACCCGCCGGAGCGGCAGGCGCCGATGTGCACCGTGCACTCGTTCCCTCACACGATCGACCACTGCCTGACGTGGGCGAGGTCGGAGTTCGAGGGGTGCCTGGTGAGAGAAGAGAGAGAGAGAGAAGAGGGAGGAGTCCCCCCCCCCCGATGACGACGGCAAAAAAAAAGAAAAGGTTGAAAAAAACTCACCTTTTCCTTTCGTTCTCTCTCTTCGCTTCCCTTTTTTTCCACACTCAAAAAAAAACCGCCACCACCAACAGGAGCGCGGCCCCTCCGAAGCGAACGCGGCCCTGCAGGACCCTGCCGCCTGGGCCTCCGCCGCCCGCGCCGCGGGCGACGCCGCCGCGCGCGAGCAGGCCCTGGCCGTCGCCGCCGCGCTGGGCGACGACGCCGTCGCCGACTGGGCGGGCTGCGTGCGCTGGGCGCGCCTACGCTTCCAGGAGCTGTTCCACGACCGCGTGGCGCAGCTGGTCCACACGTTCCCGGAGGACGCGGTCACCTCGACGGGTGCGCGCTTCTGGTCGGCTCCCAAGAGGTTCCCGACGCCTCTGGCGTTCGCGGCAGGGGACCCGGCGCACGCGTCGCTCGTGCAGGCCGCTGCAGTCTTGAAGGCGCAGGCCTACGGCATCGCCGACGTCCCCGCGCAGGCTCTCGATTTAAGCTCCGCCGGCGCGGCCTTTGTCGCGCAGCAGGCGGCGCGCGTCGAGGTGCCCGCGTTCGTGCCGAAAGAAGGCGTCAAGATCGAGACCGACCCCAAGGCCGAGGGAGGCAACGCCATGTCGACCGGCGACGGCGACCTCGACGCCGCCATCGACAAGGTCGTGCGCGTCGCGTCGGCCGCGCCCCCGGGAACCCGCTTGCACCCCGTCGCGTTCGAGAAGGACGACGATGCCAACTTCCACATGGCCCTGGTCGCGGGCCTCGCCAACGCCAGGGCGCGCAACTACGGCATCGCGGAGGTCGACCGCCTGAAAGCGAAGCTGATCGCGGGCAAGATTGTGCCTGCCATCGCGACGGCGACGGCCGCCGCGACGGGGCTCGTGGCGCTCGAGCTCTACAAGGTCGTGGCCGGAGACAAGCCCGTCGAAGCCTACCGCAACACGTTCGCGAACCTGGCCCTGCCGCTGTTCGCGATGGCCGAGCCCGTGCCTCCCAAGGCGTTCAAGCACGGGGGAAAAGAAGGGGAGGACGGGCAGGAGCAGCTCACGTGGACGCTGTGGGACCGGTGGACGCTGGAGGGAGACCTGACGCTCCAGCAGGTCCTCGACTGGTTCTCGGCAAAGGGGCTCGACGCCTACTCGATCTCGTGCGGCCAGTCACTGTTGTACAACTCGGTCTTCCCGCGCCACAAGGACAGGCTCCCGCGCAAGATGCGCGAGCTGGCCTCGGAGGTCGCGAAGGTCGAGGGCCTGACGCTGGAGGCCGGGAGGGGGAGGTCCCACTTTGACGTCGTGGTGGCCTGCGAGGACGAGGAGGGGGAGGACCTGGACGTACCGCTGGTGTCGATCAAGTTCAAGTAGAGGGAGGGGAAGAGAGCGACAGAGGGAAGGAGGAGAGGTTTTGGTGGCGGTGGAGAGAGAGAGAGAGGGAAAGAGAGAGAGAGAGAGAGAGGGAGAGGAAGGGAACCAGGAGACGCAAAGAAAATGATTTCCTTTTGTTTTCATTTCATCCATCATTCTGTCTTTCGGTTTGCTGTTTTCTTTTTGTTCTTGCGAGCGCTGCTCTTTTTTTTATCCCGTCGCACGGGGCGGCGGGGGGGGGGGGGGGGGGGAGTGCAAAAAAAGGGAAAAGAAACGGATAAAAATCTCTATTTACAGAAGAAGTAGTACAGCTCGCTCTCCCATCTCACTCCTCCTCCTTCCCCTCTCCCTCCCCTTCGCTCTCGCCCCGCTGCTCGAACTCGCTTCTCGTCAGGCTCGCCGTGAACCACACGCCATCCGCCCTGCCGCCGACCCTCTGCACCAGCAGCCAGTCGAAGTGCGCGGGCTTGACGATCGAGGGGCGGGGGAAGGGGGTCCCGCTCCCTCCCTCCGCGGCGGCGGCGGCGGCCGAGGCGGCCGGGGCGGCGACCAGGGGCCCGGGCACCACCCGCACCCTGCGCAGCGCCCTCGCCGGCCCCTCCTCCCCGCCGCTCGGCAGCCACCCGAGCGCCCCCACGACCTCGTAGCCGCCGTGTCCCAGCAGCGGCGCGTGCCCGGGCGCGTGGAAGAGGCGCCGGAACCGCTCGAATTGGCCCAGGTCCTGGCGGCGGCCGCCGTAGCTCGAGCCGCGCCCGACCTCGAAGGGGTCGATGTCGGCGAACCTGTAGAGCACCTCGACACCGTGGTCGCGGTAGGGGCGGTCGTTGGCGCGCAGGGCCTCCATCTGCATCCGGAGCGCGTCGTCGGGGGAGAGGTCGAGGGCGGGGCCCAGCGACCAGTCCTCGCGACGGCGGTAGCGCCTGCGGCCCTCGCCCTCGGACGGGGGGGCGGAGGGCCCGCCGCCGCCGCCGTCGCCGACTTCCGCGTCGTCGCTGTTGTTCGTGTTGGCGCTGCTTTCCTCTGGCGTGGAGGCCGGGGAGGAGGCCCTCGCGGGAGCGAGGAGCTGCTGCTGCTGCTGCTTTGCGTTTTTTGATGGGGAAAGGGAGGCGTTTTTTGTTTTGAGCGGGAAGAGGGAGGTCGGGGCCGGGAAAAAACTTCCTCGTTGTCAACAATGAAGAAATGTCGACATCGCAAAAATCAAACAAGAAAGAGAGCCTCGAAGAAGCTCCGTTTGCAATGTGACACTCGGAGCGTCGGCGTCTCTTCTCTCTCCTCTCTGCAGAGCAACGAACGCGGAAACTCACGCTCGCATGACGTCGATTTCTCTTCGCGACATTCGCGACGAGGCATCGTCGAGGGTTTCGCATCGCCGCCTCGCCCGCCGCCGCTCTCCGGGGCCCGAGCGCCGTGCGGCATCGAGCAGAGGCCAGCGCCACCGCCGAGAGGCTCATCGTGGTTCAGAGGTTCCGGGTTTCCCCCCTCCGGGTTTGTCGAGACAAGGCGGGAGAGGAGATGAAGAAACAAGGGAGAGAGAAACAAAAGTGGAAGCGCCGCGAGTCTGTTTTTGGTTTTTCAGAATTTCTGTTTCATAGCTTCCGGCTTCTCGTCTCTTTCAAATCTACTACTTCTGCTGCTGCTGCTGCGCCTGCCTCCACCGCGCCAGCTCCTCCCTGACCACCCCGGCGGCGGCGGCCCTCTCGTCCAGAGCCGCCTCGAGCTCTGCGGCGTACTCTGAGAAGCTCTGCTGCTGCTGCTGCGTTTTTCGGCTCCCACCTCCTCTGCCGACGTCGTTTCCTCCGCTTGCTCCGCTTCCGCGCGCTCCTCCTCCGAGGTCCCCCGCGCCCGCCAGCAGCGCCATCTCGAGCCTGAGCCCTGCCATCGCCCTCTCGATCGAGAGGCGGTGCGCCGCCTTGATCGCGGCCTCGGGGCTGGAGGAGGAAGGAGAGGGGAAGGGAGCAGCGGCAGCGGAAGAAAGCGCGGCGGAGGGCGGCAGGAGCGCCGTTGAGACGCGGCGCGCGCCGCCGAGGGAGAGGGCCCGCGTCGCGGCCGTCGCGGCCCCAACAGAGGCCTCCGCAGTCTCTCCAGTCCCAGCCGCAGTCGCCGCAGCCCCTTTGCCGGTCCGCCGCAGCTGCCGCTGCTTCTCGGCGACGTCGACGAAGGGAGGCGCCAGCGAGGACCCGTGGCAGGAGGAGTCGGGGGCGGGGGCAGAGAGCTTCGGCGGCGACGACGCCCTTCGCGGACGGGGAGCAGCGCCGCTCCCTCCGCCGCTTCCCGGCGCCCCCCCAGCATGAGCGGTCGACAGCAAAGGGAGCGCCGGGGCGGGAAGGCCGTTGAGCGACGCCCTGCGGGCCGCGCGGAGCAGCCGCTGCTGTCTTTGCTGTTGCTCGCCGCCGGCGCCGCCGACGCTCCCTCGGGCAGCTGCTTCCTTCCCGCCGCCGCCTCCTCCCCCTGCCCCGCTGCGAAGCTCTTTCACCCTGTCAGCGTACCGCAGCGTGTTGAGCGTGTGTTCGCACGAGCGCTCCCCGGGGGCCACCGTCGCCACCATCACGGTCCTCGAGTTCGCCCCGACGAACGAGTCGCGCAGCACCTCGGTCAGCTTGGACCCGCGGAACGGGACGTGCCCCGCCCCTCCTCCGCCGCTCCCGCCGCCGCTCCCGCGCCGCCCGTCTCCCGCTGCCGCTCCCCCTCTTCTCGAGTCCAGCGCCCGGATGCACTCCTTCAGAGCCAAGAGGCTCCGGTTGATCTGCGCCCCCTCGAGCCTCGTCGCGGCCCCCGCCTTGTCCCCGACGTCGGCGCCCCGCTCCGATCCCGCCAGGTCGATGAAGCTGAGCTTGCCGACCAGTCCAGGGCAGGGGAGCGGAGGTCGCCCTCGCTGCTGCTGCGAGGAGGAACTCGCTGCTGCTGCTGCTGCTGCTGCAGCCAGTGCCGCGGTGGCCGAGGCGGCGGCGGCGGCGTTCGAGTTCGGGTTCGGGGGCGCGGGAGAGGAGAGGCACGCCGCCAGCAGCGCGTCCGTCAGCTGCGGCGGCAGCGCAGGGGGAGAGGCGCCGGCGCCGCTCGCCGCCGTCGCCTCCTCCCGGGCCCTCTCGACCGCGGCCCTGGCGGTCGCCGCGGCCCTCTCGGCCTCCTCCTCGCCCCTGGCCGCGGCCTCGTCCTCGGCCCGCTGCCTCCTCGCCGCGGCCGAGGACGACTGGGCGCGGCTCCCCCCCGCCCCCCCGGCGCCCGCTGCTCCTTCCGCCCGGCTCCCGTCTCCTCTCGTCCCCCCCGCCGCGGGGGACGGCGGCAGCCGGTAGAGAGAGAACTGCGTCACGCAGTGCGACCTCGACGAGTCGGCGTTGGCGCCGGTGGAGCCCGTCGACCGCGCCCTCTCGGCCGCCGCCGCCACCGCGGCGACGTCGGTCGCGCTGCGCACCCTGGCGTGCCTCAGGCGCGCGATGACGACGCGCCCCTGCGCGTCCTCCCGGGCGTCGAGCCTGTTGCGCGCGTTGAGCAGGTCGAAGAGCTTGCCGCCGTAGATCTCGAAGCAGGAGACCCAGAGGCCGTGGGAGCAGCCCGAGGGCGCGGCGGCGGCGCGCGGAGGGGGAGGGGAGGGCGCGGCGGCGCCTCCCGCTCCCTCCCCCCCGCCCCCCCCGTCCTCCCCCTCGCCGCCCCGCGCCTCCCACCGCCGCATCCTCTCGAGCAGGTCGGCCGCGGCCCTCTCCGGCAGCCTCCCCATCGTGTGCGTCTTGCCCGACCCCGTCTGCCCGTAGGCGAACGCCGTCGCCCTGCCCCCCTGGCGGCAGCAGGCGCGCACCAGCGGGCCGACGGCCGCCGCGTAGACGTCGTCGGCCGAGGCGGCCTCGTCGAGCACGGCGTCGAACTCAAACTGCTGCAGCTCGACGTACCGGGAGCAGTCGACGCGGCAGCGGGGCTCGGCGACGACGACGGTGCGGTCCGCGGCGCGGGCGTCGAGGACGTCGGCCTCGCCGCGGGAGCGCTCGGCGGCGTTGAGCGGGCGCTTGCGGACGACGACCTTGATCCGCGGCGAGGGAGGGGAAGGAGGAAGAGGAGGGGGAGCTGCGGCCGCTGTGGCTGTTTTCACGGCGGGGGGGGAGGACTCCATGCCCACGATGACGCCGGTGGGAGGCGAAGGCGGAGAGTCCTCCTCGAGGGCGGCGGGCACGACACTCGACGCCTCCTCTTCCGCCGGCAGCAGCGCCTCCTGCGAGACGTCGATCTCGAACGACGCGAGCGCTCCGGGCAGCGACGGCGCGTTGGCCCTCGCGGGCTCCTCCTCTCTCGTCCAAGGCTTCAGGTGCTGCTGCTGCTGCTGCCCGCCGCCGCCGGGAGAGGAGAGCCTCAGTTGCGGGGGAGGAGGAGGAGGAGGTCCAGCTGCCGAGGAGGGAGAGGGAGCAAAGGCCTCGGAAGCGTCGGCCGCGACTTCGACACACAGAGCAGGAGTGGCGGCAGCAGGAGAAAGAGGGGCGGCGTCTTTCCTTCCTCCGAGACACCACTGCTGCTGCTGCTGGCTCGACGGCTGCTGCCGCGCCTGAATCGCCTTGATGAGGCGGTAGAGCCTCTGCTTCTCGTCAAGCTCGACGACGCCGAAGCGGGCAAAGTCCTGAAAGTGAAAGCAGTTGAGAGTTTTGTTGGGGTCGAGGTTGAGAGAATCGAGAGAATGCTCTCGAGAGGCTGGAAGAGGAAGTCTCTTCGGCGACGCCGAAGCGCGAGAAGCGATTTGCCTTCCCAAAGTTTTTCGCTTTGTTTTCTTCTTTCTTCCCTTCAAAAAAGAGGGACGTTCGACGCCTTTTCAAGCTGCATTCCCCGTCGCAAGGCTTCCGTGAGAGTCTACTGTCGACAGTTGGCCCGGTCGCGGCGAAAAAAAGGCATCCCTCCCCCGTCAAACGCGCAGGGAAGAGAAGGGAGAGACCCGCATCGCTCTCTTTTCTTCATCGGCCTCTTCGTCTTCATTGCTTTCTTCCTCAAGTCCGCACCTGCATCAGGAGGCCCGCAAACGCCGCGTCCGACACGCCGTCAAACGCCCGCGCGTGCCTCTCGAGCCCGGCCGACTGGAGCCACTCGGAGACCGAAGACATGGTAAGGAGAAAGGGAAAGCGAACAAAAGAGAGAGAAAAGGAGAGAGAAAGAAGCAGCTCTCAAAGAAGAAAAAAGCCCCGCTTATGTTGATCATTCATTTTGTTTCCCATCGTCGTCACGACGTCGTCGTCGAAGAGGGGGTCTTTTCTCCCCCGTCGTCCTTCCCCCTGCTTCTCTCGTTCTCTCTTTTTCCCTCTCGAGAGAGACACCAACGCGCGGCCTCCACTGCCCGAGAACGAGTCTGAAGCTAAAACAGCAGGTGCGTCTCTTGAGGACGACGAAAGCGGTTCATCGTGCTCACTGGTTTTTTTCTTCATCTCTCTTGACGACCATCGCCGCACGGCTCCTCGCCTCCTTCTTTTCTCTCTCTCTCTCTCTCTCTCTCTCTCTCTCGCTCATTCGCGCAGTCTCTTCTTCTCAACTCACACGCAGGTCTTCGACAATAACAAACTCGACTGAACAAACTCGTCACAGGAAGCGGAGACAAAGACAAAGAGAAAGAAGCAACGAGAGAGGAGTTCGACAATGTCGACCGCTGCGACGATGCTCGACCAACGCCGCCGCCTCCCTCCTTC
>Ga0315289_10004025_pt1 | contig 22047 bp, 18 predicted proteins | sample YL17G11_40_MG_FD_203452 | JGI IMG/M metagenome (GOLD analysis project Ga0315289, IMG submission 203452) | Sediment microbial communities from Yellowstone Lake, YNP, Wyoming, USA - YL17G11_40 | ecosystem: Environmental > Aquatic > Freshwater > Lake > Sediment | place: USA: Wyoming | collected... | reverse complement strand
CGCACTAAATTTTTTATTTCAAAAATCAATTCTATTGATATTCTACTCCAATTTGCGTGTCAAATATTTTTTTCTATAATACCATCATTTATTTAGAAAATCAATAATCCAAATCAAATAATTCAGTTTATATGAATTACTAACATTTAACTATTTATTATATTAAATTATTTGCATTTTGAAAACTATTAGTATAAATTTCTTCGGGTTCAAATTTTATTTAAAACAAAAATTATGATCACACAAAATCTAAAGTTGCTTAACTCCAATTTACTTTATGAATTAGTAGACAGCTACCCTGATGGGATATTTGTTATCAATAAAGAGATGAAAATTAAACTATTTAATAAAATGTGTGAGAATATCACCGGTCAAAAGGGAAAACAAGTAGTAGAAAAAAATCTTACGTGTGATAAAGTATTTAAGTGCTGTACAGAGGATGGTAAAAAATATCCTGTGAGCTTGTGTCCAGGGAAAAATGTATTCAGAGGCACACCATCAATTGAATCTAAAGAGATGATTATCAAAACCGCTAACAATGTAAAAAAGTATGTGTTACTGTCATACTATCCTATTAAAAAAAACAATTCGATTGAATACGTAGTGGGAATAGTCAAAGACATTGGCGAAAAAAAAACTATGGAACGTGAATTACATTTAAGTAAAAAATTAGCTTCATTAGGAGAAATCCTTACAGAGATTGTTCATGAAATAAAAAATCCTCTCGGCATTATTGTTTCAGCATCTGAAATCATTACAAATGAAAAACGACCTCAAGCACAAAAAAGAAAAGCGGCTGAATTAATCAAAGACGAGGTAAAACTATTAGATAAAAGAATAAAATCATTCTTAATGTTTGCAAAACCTAAACCAATCATTTGTCAGGATACAAATATAAATAACTTAATTAGAAAAATAGTGGCTACTTATTATGCATCTGCAAGTAATGAATTTAAAATAACCCTGAATCTTGACAATAAATTACCGTTATTGTTCATAGACCCGGAGCAGATGAAGGAAGCATTTTTCAATTTTATTATCAACGCAGATAATGCTGTGTCTCATTCAGGCAATTTGAAAATTTCAACATACAGAAAAAATAATTTCGTTTACGTATCGTTTCAAGATAATGGCGAAGGAATTGATAAAGAAAATTTTGATAAGATTTTTGAACCATTCTTTTCCACAAAACCTGATGGCACAGGACTCGGTTTGGTTATTGTTCAGAACATCATTAGAGAACATAAAGGAACAATAACTATAGAAAGTGAAAAATCAAAAGGCTCTACTTTTACAATTAAGTTGCCAGTATTCTCTGGAGTGCGGTAGCTTGCTACCGCTTTTAATAGCGAGACTTTGGTCTCGCTACTTTGCAGGGAATTATGAATACATTCCTTACAGCAGAAACAAGTTTCTGCTTTAGAAAGCGAAAGCAAGCTTTCGCACTCCACATAATAAACATAATCGCTGAGGAAAAGATGCCACCTAAAATTTTAATCGCTGAAGATGAAGAAAGAATGAGAAAAGCCCTTGCTATGCTATTGAGCAATATGGGTTATAAATTGCAATTGGCTAAAGATGGGGTCGAAGCATTTGAATTATTTGAAAATGACCATTTTGATGTGGTCATAACAGATTTAAAAATGCCGAGAATGAATGGGTATGAACTTCTTAAAAAAATCCGAGAAATTAACTCAACAGTCCCCATTATTATTATTACAGCGTTCGGCACGATTGAATCGGCAGTTGAGGCAATGCAATCTGGTGCCATAGATTATATCACAAAACCTTTCGAGGAAGAAAAGATAAAACTCACTATCGAGAAGGCTCTTGAAATAAGAAAAATTTTAGATGAGAATAAAGTTCTAAAAAATCAAATTGCAGAACGATACAACTTCCAAAGTATTATTGCTGAATCCCCAGAAATGAAGAAGGTCATCGAACTGGCTAAGGAGGTTTCACAATCTAATTCTACTGTGCTAATATTAGGAGAAAGCGGAACGGGAAAAGAATTATTAACAAGGGCAATTCATTTGAATAGTCCCAGAGCAGGTGGTCCCTTTGTACCTATAAACTGTGCCGCTATTCCTGATACATTACTGGAAAGCGAATTATTTGGTCACGAGAAAGGCTCTTTCACCGGGGCAATTGAAAGAAAAATGGGGAAATTTGAGTTATCTACAAATGGGACACTGTTTCTTGATGAAATTGCTGAAATGAGTCTTCCGCTACAGGCAAAAATTCTCCGCGCAACCGAAGAAAAAACATTTGAAAGAATCGGGGGTCTAAAACCAATTAAGTGCGATATAAGATTTATTATTGCAACGAATAAAAATCTCCTGAAACTTGTGAATGAAAATAAGTTCAGAGAAGATTTATATTATCGAATCAGTGTATTTCCCATATTGATTCCTCCTCTTCGTGAAAGGAAAAGTGATATAATGCCTCTCACAAAACATTTCCTCGAGAAATATTGCAAAGAAATCGGCAAACACATACCAACTATTTCTAAAAAGGCAGAGGAATTCTTGCTAAACCAAAAATGGGAAGGAAATGTAAGAGAACTTCAAAACATAATTGAGCGCGCTGTTATACTCCTTAAAGGAGATACATTAACACCTGAACTTCTTATCAGAGATGTTTACCAAGAATTTCACCAACTCGAATCCACACAAAAAGGTAATGATTACTTTCCATTTCTTAAGGAAGGTTTTTCTCTGGAGGAATATGAAAAATCATTAATACTTAAAGCGTTGGAAATAAGTAATTATAATAAATCAAAGGCAGCAAAAATCCTCGGGATTTCAAGAGCAACATTACGTTATAGATTAGAAAAATATAATATTATAAATCAATCTTGATGATTTCTGAGACAGACTACGAAATACTTAAATAATCTCCTCACTTTTCTTGACAAGGAAAAAGATTATATTATAGTAACTTAACCATAATTTAAGAATAATTCGATTAATACTTGAAGTTTTCTAAAATTTTAAAGAGCTTTAATTTTTCTTCAAAAGAATGTGGTGAAATTATGTCTAAAAATCAAAAATTTTATAATGCCCTATCTGAAATAGAGAAAATATTAATTAAGCAAAAAAAAGAAATTAAAAAGAAGTATAAGGTAAAAAATATAGGTATTTTTGGCTCTTATGTTAGAGGAGATCAGAATAAAAGAAGTGATATAGATATTTTGGTAGAGTTTAATGAACCTATAGATTTCTTCTTGTTTCTGGAATTAGAGGAAAAACTTTCTCAAATTTTGGATCTAAAAGTTGATCTCATAATGAAGAAAGCTCTAAAGCCAGGGATAGGAAAACATATCTTGAAAGAAGTTGTATATGTCTAAAAAGAAAAGAACATATATCGATTTTGTTAAAGACATCTTCGATATGATAACTAAGATTGAATCTTTTACTAAAGATTATACATTCAATAAGTTCATAGAAGATGAGAAGACAGTTTTTGCCGTAATAAGATGTTTTGAGGTTATGGGTGAAGCAATCAAGAATATACCAGAAGAAATGAGAGAAAAATTCTCCTATCTTCCATGGAAAAGGATATCCGGAATGAGAAACAAGCTAATTCACGAGTACTTTGGCGTGGATTACGAAACTTTATGGGAAACTATCAAAGTAAGAATTCCAGAAATAAAACCTTTTGTTCAACAAATGCTGACTGAAATACTGAAAGATGAAGAAAAATGATACAAATATATCTATAAAATATTGTAGAGGATATTAGTCTTGTTAATCTTCCTATAAATACAATTCTGGATTTTAGGGATAGACTACAAAATTTGTTTTCTTGGTTTTTAACAATTTCAGTTTCTAATTCTTAAACAAAGTTTTAATGTTCGACTCTTCCTTTCTTCCTTTAATTTCTTAGTTTACCCCCTAAATAAAGTTATTCATATCTTAACGCAACGATTGGGTCTAATTTCGCCGCTTTAAAGGAAGGATAAAGTCCAAAAATTAATCCTGTCATTGCTGATACCAAAAACGAAACCAGAATTGATTTAACTGAAACAATTGTGTTCCAACCAGCATAATAGGTGATTACTTTCGCAAAACCATATCCTAACAAGATTCCTACCAATCCCCCCAAGAGACTGATGACAAGTGATTCTATGAGGAATTGTCTTAATATATCTATCTTAGTAGCACCAATCGCCCTGCGAATTCCTATTTCACGGGTTCGCTGAGTAACTGTTGCAAGCATTATATTCATTATCCCGATACCACCAACAATTAATGAGATTCCTGCAATGGCTGACATTACTATGTTAAATATTTTTTGTGTTCGTTGACTCTGCTTTATTAATTCTTCAGGAACAATAATTTTGAAATCCTCAACATCATTATGTCTTCTCAAAAGAATCTTTTTAATTAAGTTGGCACTTTCCTGAATAGTTTCGGTATCTTTAAGTTTCATAGCAATAGCATCAAGTTTTTGATATTTTCTATCGGCTCCAAATCGAAAATAAGCACTATTTAAAGGAATAAAAACATAAACATTAAAATTCCCCATACCAAGTGGGTCTGATGCACCTGTCCCGGTTGGTTTGGCTTTCATATCCCCTACAACGGTAAACCATATCTCTTTAATCTTGATTTGCTTATTAACAGCTGATTCAATCGGGAAAAATTTCTCCTTTACTTCAGAACCTATAACACAAACACGTCTATTTTCTTCAATATCCTCTTTATTTAAAAATCTTCCTTCCCCTAATTCTATATCACTAATCGCCTTCATTTCTGGTGTTGTGCAGCTAATTCTTGCTGATGCATCTTCATTTTGATAGACTACTCTTCCATCGACAACTTTTACGGCAGATACAGAACTAACATTACTCACAGTTTGTTTTATTGACATCGTATCATCTGTTGTAAGTCCTCTTGGAGACTTTTTTAAAGCCTCATTATACTCAAGACCGCTGAGTGATTTTACAGTAATCCATATATTATTTGTCCCAAGCAATTTTATCTGATTAAGTGCTTCTTCTCTGGCACCAGCCCCAATTGAAACCATTGACACCACTGCAGCGACTCCAAATATAACACCAAGCATCGTTAAGAGTGAACGCAATTTATGCGAACTTAACTCTTTTATACCAATTGATATACTCTCTGTAAAATTCATAATTTATCCTAATATCTATTTATTAATTTTAGACGAGTTCTACTTAAATAATATTAAATTTCCCACCGATTTCTACCAGATTAATTCTGTGAAATCCATAAAAAAAATCGGAACTTTTTTAGTTCCGACTTAATATAAATAAAAATAAATTAGTTGTGGCTTATTTCGGTTTATCGGTTCATCAGTTAATTGGTTTCAACCGCCTAACTGTGAAACTGACAAACTGATTAACTTACATATCCTTCAACCATCGCTCGCAGATAAGGTCTCCTCAGTTTATTGAGCGCCTGATTCTGAATCCTTCTTACACCTTCCTGGCTTAATCCCATTATCCTACTTATATTTCTCAAACTCAATTCATTCCCTTTAACAAATCCAAAACGATACTTTATTATTCTCTGTTCTCTCTCACTAAGATATGTCAGAATTTTTCTAATCCTCTTTTTAGCTTCTTCTTTAACACAATAATCGTAAGGCGATTCATTATTTTCATAAGCAAGAAATCTTAATAATTGAGTCGAATCATCATCCCCAGTTGGATTATCATAAGATAGTATTGATTCCTTTAATTCCAACAGCATCTTAATATCTTTTTCTGGAACCTTTAATGACTTTGCCAACTCTTTTGAATTGGGTTCTCTCCCATTATTTTGTAAAAATGAAACAATTTCCTCATTCAATCTTCCAATCATCCGTGCCTTTCTAATTGGGAGTCTGATAAATCTTGCTTTCTTTTTCAATGCTCTTTGAATTGCCTGCCTTATCCAGAATGCCGCATAGGTTGTAAATCTATATCCTTTTCTATAATCAAATTTATCGATAACATTCATCAAACCAATATTGCCTTCTTGAATTAGATCCGATAATGACATCCCTTGATGTAAAAATTGGCAGGCTATTTTGATGACGAATTTGAGATATGCCTTAATAATCTCTTCACTGGCAGATTCATCCCCCTCATTATACCTTTTGAAAAGTTCATATTCCTCTTCTTTAGTAGGAATAGAATAATCTTTAATCAAATTAATATAAAAACTTGCATTATCATCAATTTCATACATTGCTAAATCCTCAATTTTATAATTTCATTACAGAAGGGATTGGAAAACCATTACTACGAAAAAATTTCAATTATTTTGTTGCAAATCATATACCACTTTAAGTAAAAATAATGATTAAAAATCCGATTATATAAATGATTGTTTTTAAATGAGATAAGATAGAAATGTTAAAGAATTGTTAGATAAGATTTTGTGATTTGAAAAGGAGATTGCAAAATGTTGTTACTTTTTCTGCACTCGTTGCATAATCCTGCACAGTTCTACATAATTAATTTTTGGTCGAATTAGAAGGATTCATTCTATGTTTTTTCTTAACTATAATAATTCATTAATAATTATCTTTTATATTCAGAAAGATTAATATCAAAGAGATTAATTTTTTCATAAAGGCTTCTTCGGCTGAAACCGGCTAATTTTGCTGCCTCGGAGATATTCCCCTGTGTTTTCTTTAATATCTGCATTATATATTCCTTTTCGAATTTATCTTTAGCATATCGATAATCCAATTCTTTATCATCAAGAGAATCAGAAACATACATTAATCGTCTGTCTCTAATTCCCTGAACAGATTTAAATATTTCCTGTGGTAAAAGATTCTCTGAAATAATATTATCACTCGTTAAAACTGCTAATCGCTCAATAATATTTTCAAGCTCCCTGATATTTCCGGGCCAATGATACTTTTTTAAACTTTCAATTGTTTCTCTATCTATCTTTAATCCAGGTTTCCCAAGTAATTTCTTATATTTTTCAATAAAAAAAACGACCAAAGGTTCAATATCATCTACTCTTTCTCTTAAAGGTGGTATCCATATAGAGATAACATTTAATCGATAATACAAATCGGGTCTGAAATCTCTGGATTCAATTGCCATTTCAAGATTCTTATTTGTAGCAGCAACGACCCGCACATCTACATTTATATCGGTGACTCCGCCCACTCTTTGAATGATTCTATTCTGAAGAACTCTCAACAGTTTTGCCTGTAAAGCAGGAGACATTTCACCAATCTCATCTAAAAATATCGTGCCATTTTGGGCAACTTCGAATACTCCTAACTTTTTTTTATAAGCTCCTGTAAATGCACCTTTCTCATATCCGAAAAGTTCACTCTCTAACAGTGTTTCAGGAATGCCTGCACAATTAATCGGAAAAAATCTATTCTTGTTCCTATTACTATAAAAATGCAAAGCTTTTGCCACAAGCTCTTTTCCTGTTCCACTCTCACCTCTGATTAATACAGTTGAATCACTCGGTGCCACTTTCTTGATTAATTCTCTAACCTCCTGCATCGCTTTGCTTTCACCAATAATTTTCGAGTAGCTCTCATCCACCTTGAGTCTGCTTTCCAGAATTTCTTTTTCTACAACAACATTTTTATAATCCAATGATTTAGTAATGGTCATCAGAAGAATATTTGTCTGGAATGGTTTAGTAATATAATGAAATGCCCCTAATTTCATCGCGTCGATTGCAGAATCAATTGTCCCATAAGCAGTAAGAATGATGACTTCAACGTTCTTATCAATCTCTTTAACCTTTTTTAAAACATCAATGCCATTCATCTCAGGCATTTTTATATCGGTGAGAACCACATCAGGAATTTCATTCTTGATATGCTCTATCCCCTCGACTGGATTAGTAAAAGAAATGACATCATAATTCTCATCGCGCAAAATCTTCTCAAGAATTTTGCACATATTTATCTCATCATCTATGACAATAATCTTCGGATTCATAGTTACGCCTTGATACGTAAATGCGTGGTTTTTCCCAATAAAGTAGAGACGCAAAATTTTGCGTCTCTACAAATACAGGGCGAGGAAACCTCACCCCTACAATCCATTAATATTTCAATGCCTTCTCGATTCTATCGAGACCCTTCTTAATATTTTCCATTGAAGTTGCATAAGACAATCTGAAATGGTCATCCGCTCCAAAAGCTTTTCCGGGAACTACTGCTACTTGCACTGAATCAAGTAAATAATCAGTTATATCCATCGAACCATTAATCTTTTTACCATTGAAAGTCTTTCCAATCAAATCCTTGAAACAAACAAAGCAATAGAAGGCACCCTTCGGTCTAATGCAGGATAATCCGGGAATAGAATTAACTTTCTCGACCATATATTTTCTTCTCTCATCAAATGCCAGACGCATCTTTTCTACACTACTCTGGTCACCAAGAATCGCTTCTTGCGATGCTACCTGACAGAATGATGTCGGATTAGAAGTCGAATGGTCTTGCAATTTTGAAGCTGCCTTGACTATCTCCTCAGGCGCTGCCGCATATCCAATTCTCCAGCCTGTCATTGAATAAGTTTTGGAAACGCCATTGACAACAACTGTCTTGGATTTCATCTTCTCGCTATATTGCGCAATACTATATTGCTCCGCACCATCATATAATAACCGCTCATAAATTTCATCCGAAATGACAGTAATATCTTTATCTTCAAGAAATTTCGCAATCTCCTTGATTTCATCAGGAGTATATACAGAACCAGTCGGATTACTCGGACTATTAAATATAAGACCAACTGTCTTATTAGTTATAGCTTTCTTCAATTGGTCGAGGGAAAATTTATATTCGTTCTTTAATGATGTTTCGATAAACACAGATTTACCACCAGCCACAGTTACCATCTCCGGATAACTTAACCAATATGGAGAAGGAATAATCACTTCATCGCCTTCATCGCAGATGACCTGAATGATATTGAAAATAGAATGTTTTGCGCCACAAGAAATAATGATTTGAGATGGGCTATATTTAAGATTATTTTCTTTTTCCAATTTCTTGCAAATTGCCTCCTTTAGTTCAGGAGTGCCTGATGTAGGCGTATATTTTGTGAAACCGCCCTTGATACTTTTAATCGCCGCTTCTTTGATATGGTCAGGCGTATCAAAATCAGGTTCACCTGCACCGAATCCAACTACATCCTTTCCTTCCTTCTTCATCGCCTTTGCCTTAGCACTAATGGCAAGGGTCAACGAAGGATTGACCTTACTTATTTTGCTCGATATCTTCATAATAAACCTCCTTATTGATATTCAGATATTAATGATCAAATATTTCTTGTAGGGAACGCATATATGCGTTCCTTACATTAATTAGCCACGAATTTCACGAAATAATACAAATAATTTCTAACCGCGAATCTCGCTAATCTACGCTAATCTTTTTATAAATTATTTTTCTCTACGCACTCTTTGGCAATAATTATTTCAAAGATGAACTTTAATTAAGTTTGTAATTTAATGAATTTATTCAGAGTGTCAAGGTTTATCAACGGGAAAAAATTGAAATCATTCATTAAAAACCAATTTGATACCCCTGAAAAACTTGCTAACGTGTTATTCCCAGGTAAACGCGAATCCAGAATGGCATTATCTATTTTAAATTGGAAATATTAAATTTTAAATTTGCAATTCCCAATCTCAAATTTCCAATATATTAAACTCTGGATCCCCACTTTCGTGGGAATGACACGATACAAGTTGTTAGTATTTCAGAGGTCTCTATTCGTGAAAATTCGTGTGATTCGTGGTTAATAAAATTCTTTCTTTGTGTTCGTTGTGTCGTTGTGGTTAATTAATTGATTACATCGTCATAGCCATAATGGCTTTGCAAGTGTGGAGGCGGTTCTCAGCTTCATCATAAACAACTGAGTGCGGTCCATCAATAACAGAGTCCGTAACTTCTCCACCTCTATCCGCAGGTAAACAGTGCATATAAATAGAGGTAGATTTAGTAAGTTTCATTTTTTTATCATCACAAATCCAATTCTTGTATTTCCCTGCTATCTTCAAAGCTTCCTCAGGTTTTCCAAACAAAGATTTTATGCCCCAGGATTTAGGATAGACAACGTCAGCACCTTCAAAGGCTTCTTTCATACTATGAACAATTTCAAATTTTGTGCCATTCTTTTTCGATTCATTTTTTGCATATTTAACAACATCATCCATCAATTCATATTCCTGCGGATGAGCTAAAACTAAATCCATTCCAAATCTTGGCATCAAGGCAATCAGACCTTGTGGGACAGACAACGGTTTAGCATAAGTCGGTGTATAAGCCCAGGAGACTGCAATTTTAAGCCCCTTCAAATCCTTTATTGCAAATTTCTCCTGAATAGTCATCAAATCGGCGATAGTCTGGCAGGGATGGTCAATATCGCACTGCATATTTATCACAGGCACATCAGCCCATTGAGCCACTTCACGAATATATTTATTTCCTTCACCAGGAACAAGGTCGTGTCTGATTGCAATTCCTTCACCATATATGGAAAGAATGATGCCGGTATCTTTAGGAGATTCACCGTGAGCAATCTGAGATGTTCTTGCATCAATAAAATGGGCGTGTCCGCCTAATTGCGTAATTCCCGCTTCAAATGAATTTCTTGTTCTGGTTGATAAATCAAAAAATAAGAGGAAAATTGTTTTATTAAGAAGTAATTTATGAGGAATATTCTTTTTTCTTTGTTTCTTTAATGCCCCAGCAAAATCTATTACAGCCTGCAAATCCTCTTTAGTCCAATCTCTCGTGTCAATATAATCCCGACCTTTAAATTGTTCAAACATATTTTGTCCTTTCCAATTCAGGTTTGATAAATCAAACCGCTACATTTTATTTCTCAAATTCTATCTCATAAGTAGCTATTTTCTTAGGTAACAATTTTAAAGTAAAAGATTTACTGTTATTATTAATCTTTCTTAATCTTTTTTCGGATAACGTAACTTCATAAACAGATTTTAGAGGTTTATAACATTTTATAAAAACATTATCCATTTTATCTGAAGGATTAAATATTCGCAGAATTATGTTGTTATTTTTTTCAGACTTTTTTATGGCGCTAACAACACTTTTTTTACTTTTTATTTCAAACAAACTCAACTCAAATGGAATACGAGGTATTTTCTCATACTTATCTTTTCTGACATTTGCAACATTAATGTCCCAACCCTGAATCCAGGGCATTTTGAAAATCCATTTTTCTTTATCTACCGAATAACAGCTGGATTTAAGAGGATTAATAAATTCTTCAGCTCTAAGATATAAATTATCATTACAGGTATGCGAATAAATAGCAAATTCAAAAATATTCTCTCCTAAACACTGCGCATCAGGACAATACGATTCATCAAGTTGATATTCTCCACCATCTCTATCTCTATCACCAGCAAAAATCCATTCTATACCTCTTAATAAAGTTAAAGCTACAGTTCTCCCTTTATCGTCCTTCAATTCATAACAGTGCAATCCCTTATGAAAAATTGCTAATCCTTTTTTGCCATCAGAAATATCAACAAGATTCCAAGAAGGATGGTCAGGAGTTCTATTCCATTTCTCAGGAAGTTTCATTGGTCGCCTGACCATATCGAATTGTGTTCCAGCGACTGATTCATCGACTCTGATTCCTGTCGGGAATAATACTCGCAATCGGTGATTGTATATTTGATTATTCACTCTAACTTTTACATCAATTCTTTTTGAATTCTTATGAATTGTCAAATATGTATCAATCAGTAAATCTCTTTTGGATTTATCTCTTTTATCAGGTTCAATATAAAATCCAAAAGGCACTTTTAGGTAAGTTTTAATATTCACAATAGTAAACAATTCATTATCTGCAACTAATTCAAATTTTGCCTTGCAATCTTTTGTATTAAAAACTTTATAATCCTGTGCTTTAATAAAGAAATATTCATCTCCATAATCCTCTTCATCTTCAAACAAAAGCAGATTATCATAAGTACTACTTGATTCTTTGTCTTTAATATTTATACTTCCATTCTCATTAAAAATGATTTTCAAATATTTATTTTCTATGGAATCCCCTACATTTAGACTCTTTCTATTTTTAATCTGAGGAATTTCAATTCCTTTTTGTTTGCTCACTATGTAAGTTTTATAACCAAAAGGATGAATATCTTCAGCAAGGAAGGAAATTTTATATCTATCAATAGCTGGACCTGCAGTGCAATTAATTGGATTCATAACTCTCTTGGATAGTGCTCTTTTTCTTAAAAGGACAAAAGGAATTTGATTACCTTGAGAATCCTGAATTGAAATTTTATCAGTTTTTTCTTCAGATAAAAAGTCAATTTGAGCATCAACTATCTCTGTCCGTGATTCCTGAGTTGGATTGTAAACAATAAGCAAATAATCATTTTTATCGAGAGAATCTCTATTGACTAAGTCTGCAAATTGTTTAAATGCTCTTGCTATTAAATCTTCACTTACTTCTATATTTCTTGTGAATCTATCGAGCATATTTTTATGAACCGCATCAATACTACATCCGCAGATACTATCGTGAGGATGATTCTTAAGAAGACTTTTCCATAAATAGTCAATATATTCGGATGGATAATCTCTGATTCCTAAAACTTTCAGGAATGACCAGAAAGGCTCAACCCATTTCTCAATGAGATTTGTCGCTTTGACATTTAGTTGTTTAAGATAAACTCTTGATGAAATTGTATGTGTTAAAATATCAGTTTCATAACCCTCTCTCATCTCCCCTTCTATCTTTTGAAGTTTGTTTTTTACCTTTCTTATTTCATTAATATATTGAGGTAAGGTTGAATGAATAAATTTATCACTATTTTTATACACATTGTTCAATTGTTTAAGAATTTCTGAGAGATTTTCTTGCGCTTCAAAATGGTCAACCCCATTCATACACAAAAGATGATTTGTTAAGGTCTTGCCTTCAAAGCTGCTTCGTATATATTCCACCAATTTCTTAGACAAATTTATGTTCTCAGGAAATCTCTGAGCGTTATTATACCAGTTAATCATCGCAATAGCTATGACTTCTGAGCCGTTATGGGTTCTCCAAATGAATTCTGCCTTTCTATCTTCTTCACATTTGTATCCTCTTGAAAAAACAACATTATCAATATCAAAACCCTGTAAAATTTGCGGTATCTGAGAGATATGCCCAAATTGGTCAGGAAGATAGCCGACCTTCATACATTTGATTCCAAACTCATTGCAGACTTTATGCCCAAAAATTAAATTTCGAATTGAGGATTCACCACTGGTTAAAAACTCATCATTAAGAATATAAAAAGGACCAACTAATATTCTACCCTCTTTAATAAACTTTAAAAGCTTCTCTTTATTATTAGGTTTAATTTCTAAATAGTCCTCAAGAATAATTGCCTGCCCATCGAGATGAAAATATTCAAACTCTTCATCTTTCTCAAGCAACTCTATGAGATTATCAATCAAATCAACAAGTCTCATTCGGAATTGTTCAAATGTAACATACCACTCTCTATCCCAGTGCGTATGCGAGATAATATGAAAAATCTTCTTGTCCATTGTAACCTTTCTAATGTGAAAAATTAATAAGAATAAAAACATAACCGCAGAGAACGCAAAGAAGGCGCAAAGGTCGCAGAGAAGGAACAAGGTTCGCAAAAGATTTTTGTACCTGATACCTGTAACTTTAAACTTGAAACCTAAAACTTCTTTAATCTCTGCGTCCTCTGTATTTTCTTTGCGTTCTTTGCGGTTAAACTCTTTTTATTTTTAGCTCACAAAATTTCATTAATAATCTTGACTATGTCAAATAAAAATTAATATATAAAGAGAGAAGAAAATATAAAAAGCTTAAGAATAGCCAAAAAAATGAAATTAACATTACTTAATAAAAGTCCTCTATTAAAAAATGTTTATAAAACCACCTTGAATCCTTTCGTAAGACTTTTATCATTAATCATATTCAGCTTCATTTTAATCAACTGCGGTCAAAAATACTATGAAGAACAATTTCTAAAAAATTCAATCAGAATTGATTTTCAGAATCCTCACGCTTATTATTTTTTGGGAAAAAGTTGTCTTGATCATAAAGAATATAGAAAGGCAATTATTTACTTTAAGAAGGCAATCAAACAAGACCCGAAGTATATTGAGGCTTACATAGGCTTGGGGCATTCCTACAGAAGTTTTAAAAGTTATAAAAAGGCTCTCCAGTATTATGAGATGGCAAAGGAAATAGCTCCTGACAATTCTCTTCCTTATGAAGGTATTGGCTCAATATATCTCAAGAAGAAAGATCTTAATGAGGCGGAAAAAATGTTTAAAAAAGCTATTGAGCTGAATCCTAATAATTATGTTGCCCTGGGAAAATTAGGTGATATCGCATATACAAGAAAAGATTATAGTTCCGCAATTAAATACTGGTCAGAATCGCTTAGAGTCAACCCTAACCAATCCGACCTAAAGAAACTTCTCAACGATTTGAAAGGATATGCTGAAGAATTAAATTAATTGGGAAATCAAATAAACCAGATTCCTTCTTTAGAAATTCATAGTCCTGAGATAAAATATCCCGTATTAATAAAATAGCAAGCATAAATATGCTGGCTATCGAATTGGTTTCCGCTTATTATTTTAACTATCTTTGTAGGGAACGGTTTCAAACCGTTCCCCACATTGTTATTGCGAGAAGATTTTGGCTAACGAATTAATCTCATCCTAAAATTAATCTTTCAAAGATTTCAATAATTCATCCAATTATCATCATTAACTGAAACCCCTTGTGAATATTTTATTGTGACATAATCCCAGTCAGTTCCTGAACCTGCACTATATCCCGTTACAAAAACACTATTAGAACTATCCACCGCAATATCTATCGCTATATCATCATCAACAGGTCCATTATATCTCATTTCCCACTGCTCATACCCATCATTATTGTATTTTACAGTTGCATAATCTTTAGCATTAGCTCCTGCTCCCCAACTTTCACCCGTTACATATACATTCCCTCCATTATCCAAAGCTATTGCGTGTGCCTCATCATATCCATCTCCTGTCCCATTATATATTGACACCCACTGTTGAACTCCAGCATTATCATATCGTATTGTACCATAATCATAACCGCTCTTTCCTGTAACATAGACATTACCAAAACCATCTACCACCATATCATTCGGATAATCATAACTATTCCCTGTTCCATTATATTTCGCTATCCATTTCTGAACACCACCACTATCGTATTTCAATGTTACATAATCATAGTCAGTAGTAGTTGCATAGCTCTCCCCGGTAACATATACATTTCCAGAATTATCTAAATCAATAGCAATTGCTATATCATAATAAGTTCCACCATCGTAACGTGATGCCCATTGTTGAACTCCACTACTATTATATTTTACTGTAGCATAATCGGTATAAGCTAATGAATCACTGCTCTCTCCTGTGACATAAACATTCCCAGAATCATCCACTGCTATCGCATAAGCAAGGTCATCAATATCAGCAGGACCATTATAGCTCGTTGCCCATTGTTGTACTCCAATATTATTATATTTTATCGTTGCATAATCAAAATAAGAGGTATTCGAATAACTATATCCTGTCACATAAACGTTTCCCGAATTATCAATAACCAGAGCTTTTACCCAATCACCCGTATTCCCCGGACTATTATAAACTGATGCCCATTGTTGAACTCCTGAACTATTATATTTTATAGTCACATAATCAGCAGCAGTCCCTAACCCTTCACTGGCTCCTGTTACATACGAATTACCAGAACTATCTACGGCAATAGCTTCTGCCTTATCTTCACCGTTTCCTGTTCCATTATATCTTGCTGTCCATTGTTCCAAACCTGAACTATTATATTTGATAGTTAAGTAATCAAAATTATAAGGACTACTGCTACTGAAGGCACTATATCCCGTAACATAAACATTCCCCAAATTATCAACCGCAATCGCTTTTGCCTTGTCTTCTCTACTCACAGGACCATCATATCTTGCCACCCATTGTTCCGTAACTTGTGGGAAAATAGGGAATGTTGTCAGAAAAATAATTAATAAAATTGAATAAAATGACCAATTAATTATTTTGGATTTCTCAGAATAAAGTGATGGTGATTCTATCATTTAAATTTCCTTTTAACTAATGACTTCGTGATACGAAAGTCTACTTTCGCTTCGCTTTGTGGAAGTTTGGTTCCCCTTGTAAATCTTCTCATCAAATCTCTATTTTATTCAAGATTATTCCCCTGACTCTAAGTGCAAATTTATAGGACCCCTTTGCGTCTTCTAAGGTAGGTTCATAAAAAGAGTCGGGATATCTCACTTCTACAGCAAACTCTGATATTTTTTCCAGAGGTTCTTCTAATTCCGATAATTCAGGAATGAAAGATGTAACTTCTGTTAAAATCTTTACAAGGTCATGTGTCTTCGAGACTTCCCATTCAAAATAGACTAATGCCCCTTTGAAATACTTTTCTATCGCTTGTTGAGAATGAAAACAGATTGTGTCAGAAGGGATATCTTTTGAGGCAAGATTATTCTCAATATTTTTCAAATCATTATCAGCCTTTTTAAACCACATTCTAACTATATCATTTTTATGTTCGTTCATATAATAATATTCCTTCTCTATGCGCAGTATTCAAGATAGTTCCCTTAATATCTTTATATTTTCTCTCTTCTTCAGGAGTAAAAACAAAGACATCTAAGGAAAAATCTCTATGTGGAAACAATCTTCTTATCTTCATATTTCTTTGATGTTGGTTTATTGGTGAATCCCAGATAATAACTAAATCCACATCGCTATCTTTTGTGGCATTCCCCGTCGCATAAGAGCCGAAGAGAATAATCTTTTCAGGAGATACTGCTTGAACAATTTTTTGTTTTATTACCTCTAATATTCCCTTGTTAACCATCATTGACCTTTATTATAACTAACATTAGAGACTTTATAAAACTAACACTGAAATCCATATAATTATTTAATTTGAATATCAATATTTAAATTATAGATTTTCAATAATCATTTTTATTATTTTTTTGCACCTTCAAAATCCTACAGCACCTAATCGGGTCAAGGTATGAAAACCGTATTTATCTTTTATCTTATCCAGGCTTCGGTAGAGGTTAAGCATTCTTAAGATGTTTTTTCTCTGGAAGATGTCAAGTTGATGGTGTTCGGTGATAAGGTTGGATGGTAATCAGGAATTTTTTTCTGGGAATCTCTAATCCCATAGATATATTTTTTATTGACTTTAGTTTTTAGAAAATAGCTTAATTATTTAAAAACTTAATCTAAGGGGAAAATTGAAAATGATTTACACTGTATATATTGAAAAAGGCGAAGATTTTGGTTATATTGCTCACTGTCCAGCTATACCTGGATGCCATAGTCAAGGAGAAACATTAGAAAAGGCAATAGAAAATATTAAAGACGCAATAAAGGGATGCATAGAGGCTCTTGGAAAAGACCTTGTTTCACCAACAAAAGAATCATTAGTCGTAGAGGTCAACGTTTGATGCCTAAATTACCAGTCATTTCAGGAATGCAGGCAAGAAAGGCATTTGAAAAAGCGGGTGGGAGTTTGTTAGAGTAGGAAGTTCTCGTCATATGGTTCTTAAAAAGCCAAATACTCCTGTTGCTCTTTCCATACCTGATCATAAAGTCCTGGATCGCGGATTACTCCGTTCCCTCATTAGAGATTCAGGAATGTCCGTTGAAGAATTTTCCTCTTTGCTTTGAATTTTTCGATAGTTCAGAATATCCATCCTGAACTTTCTTATTTATAGGAATAAAAACCCCAAAGAATGAAACATTCCTGCTAAAGCAGGGACTACAAACAATTATTCTTTGGAGTGCGAAAGCTTGCTTTCCCCTGAACTTGATTCAGGGTTGCTTCTGCTGTAGCGGTGCGATTTATCGCACAATTAAAGTCGCATAAATGCGACCGCTACAAATTGTCGTTGTAGGGAACGGTTTATAACCGTTCCTTAAACAAAGTGGTAGCAAGCTACCACACAAAATAATATGGAGTGCATAAGCCTATGCTTACGCCTTCATTGGTGCAAGTCATACTTGCTCAAAAAACAAGGCGGTAATATGACTACCGCACTCCACATTCTTGAACACCTAATCGCATCAGGGTCTCGAAACCGTACTTATCTTTTATTTTATCAACACTCCGATAGAGATTAAACATCCTTAAAATATTTTTTCTCTGAAAGATGTCGAGTTGATGGTGTTCAGTTATAAGGTTGGAAGTTGATACACCAAGTAGTCGGATTCGGACTCGTCTCTGATATGCTTTAAAAAACATTTCTTTTGCTACCTTGATAATATCGGTGTCGAAATTAGTATAGTAATGGAGAGTTTTTGAACGAGATATTGTCTTGAAATCACTATACCTAAGCTTTATCGTTATAGTTTTTGCTTGAAGCGATTCTTCCCTTAATCCTTTCCCTACTTTTTCGGATAAATAAGTAATTGCGGATGAGAGAAAATCCTTATCGCAGGTATCGGTATCGAATGTTCTCTCACGACTTATTGATTTTCTCTCGGAATAAGGTTCGACAGGACTATCATCTTCACCTAAGGCATTTTGATATAAATAAATCCCATAATTCCCGAATGCCTGTTCGAGATAATTTTCGCCTAATTCCACAAGGTCACCAATCGTTTTCAGTCCATAAGCTTGGAGCCTTCCAAAAACCTTTTCTCCAACACCGGGTAATTTCTTAACAGGTAATGGTGCAAGAAATGCTTGTTCATAACCGGGAATAATTCTTATAAAACCGTGCGGTTTAGCAACATCTGAGGCGATTTTTGCCACAAGCTTGTTTGACGCAAGTCCAATCGAACACGGCAAATGCAATTCATTCCAGATGCGTCTGATAATTTTATCGCAGACGGATTCTGACGCACCATTAACAAAATGCGTTCCTGTTAAATCCACATACGCCTCATCAATCGAGACCATCTCAATCAGAGGCGAATAGTCACAGAGGATTTGGTAAAGGTTCTCTGAGGCTTCGGTATAGAGTTCCCAGTGACCATCAATAAAAATCGCATCAGGACAAAGCCTTCTGGCAATGCTCGAAGGCATAGCGGATTTTACGCCGAATTTTCTTGCTTCATACGAGGCTGATGCAACGACTCCCCTACTATCAGGACTTCCTCCGACAATCACAGGTTTTCCTCTCAGATTCGGATTATGCACTCTTTCTACAGACACAAAAAAGGAGTCCATATCAATGTGCATAATTTCTCTATGCCGTTTATTCGAATCGTTTAAAGAATATGGAATAAGCATAAGAAAACTCCTTAAAAAATCGTCGCATAAATGCGACCGCTACATTGAGAAAAAACATATCAACCACAACGACACAATGAAGATATCCTGTTAATCCTGTCAAAAAATCATTCTCTGTGTTCTCTATGGCTAAGTTATTTTACTTTCCGAGCCATAGAAACTTAAAATGTTTTAATGTTTAATGTATACGAAGAAAATACGAAAGTCAAGAGGATTTTCAAACATATTGTTTCTTAAGTAATTTATTAAATTATCACATCTATCCTATTTAATTTCAGACATTTATAATTCATCATATTTGTTGGACTAATTTTTTAATCTGGAATCACTCATTGGTGATTAATGAAGAATATATTGCTTAGTCTTGGGATTAAAAGACAATAAAGTAAAGGAGACACAATATATGTTTCTCATTTGACCATGGGTAGCTTCGCAACCTGTGGCTGGGAAATTTAACTGCTCCGTAGTTATTAACTCAATAGAGATTAAAAACTGATTGAGATGAATTCAAAAAAATCACAAATTATTTTTGACAGGATTAAAAATAATAGATCACTGAAATATTAACAATATTTAGACAACAACTCCCCACCCTTCTTTAATAAGGGGGAATTTCCTCATCGAATCCCCCTTAGAAAAGGGGGGATTAAAGGGGGTTGTTTGAAAAGATGAATATTTCAGAGATCTCTATTTGCTCATTCCTTTAATAATCAAACTATTTTCATCAGGCAAAAAAATTTATTTAAAAATTATTGACAATGGAGAAAAGCTTTTCTTAACTGAAAGGTCATAAAAATAACTTTAGGTGAATTTTCCCTGAATTTGTCATTGTCATCTTCGCCTCTATTGATGCGTATCTCACGTATTTTGGGTTTTATAACCATTTTAAAGAGACTACCTGACGTAAATTAATAAACAAATTTTTTCTTAATATAATCTTATAAAAATTAATTTTAGAAGGGTATCAAATATGGGAATGTGGATAGGTAGAGGTAGAAAAGCAAGAATCGCTTACGGATTTGATGAAATTTCTATTGTTCCAGGAATGTTCACAATTAACCCGGACGAAGTAGATACATCCTGGGAGATTAGTGGATTAAAATTTGAAATTCCTATCATTATAGCAGCAATGGATGGTGTCGTTGATGTCAAAATGGCAACTGAGATGGGGAAATTGGGTGGCATTGCCATCCTAAATCTTGATGGTATACAAACCCGCTATGAAAATTCTGATGAGATTTTGGAAAAAATTGCAAAGGCTTCAAACGAAGATGCCACCGAATTAGTTCAGAAACTTTACCAAAAACCTATTAAGGAAGAATTGGTTGCAAACAGAATTAAACAAATCAAGGATGCCAAAGCGCCAGCAGTCGTTTCAACCATTCCGCAAAACGCAGAACGTTTCGGTAAAATTGCCTATGAAGCAGGAGCAGACATATTTGTAGTTCAATCCACTGTAACTACAGTCAGGCATATTTCAACTCAATACAAATCACTCGATTTTAAAAAATTCATCGCAGAAATGAAAATCCCTGTAATTATTGGTAATTGTGTTACTTACGAAGTATGTCTCGAATTAATGGAAACTAATCCAGCCGGAATCCTCATTGGAATTGGACCTGGAGCGGCTTGCACAACCAGAGGAGTATTGGGATTAGGCGTTCCTCAAGTTACAGCAACTGCTGATGCGGCTGCGGCTCGTGATTTCTATAAAAAGAGAACAGGAAAATATATTCCTATAATAACTGATGGTGGAATGTCTGTTGGTGGAGATATATGCAAAGCATTTGCCGCAGGAGCTGATGCAGTTGTGGTAGGTTCAGCATTTGCGAAAGCGTATGAAGCCCCTGGTCGCGGTTATCATTGGGGAATGGCAACACCTCATCAGAATTTGCCAAGAGGAACGAGAATTAGAGTCGGACAGACAGGAACATTGGAGGAGATACTTTTTGGTCCTGCAAGACTCGATGATGGTTCTCAAAATCTTGTTGGCGCTTTAAGAACGTGTATGGGAGCTGTTGGGGCGAGGACTATCAAAGATTTGCAATTAGCAGAAATGGTCATTGCACCCGCGATTAAGACTGAAGGGAAAATTTTTCAGAAGGCTCAAAGAGTTGGAATGGGAAAATAAGAAAAAAATAGCCACGAAACAACACGAAAAAAATAAAAACAACTTTAACAAAAAATTTGATGAATCGATATGAGTATTTTTTAACATAATTCGCGTGAATTAGCGAGATTCGCGGTTTCATATTTGTAAGTTTCAGGTTTAAAGCTAAAAAGAGGTAAGCAAAGTTATAGAGTGATATTAATCTTAGATTTCGGATCACAATACAGTCAGTTAATTGCGAGAAAAATCAGGTCATTCGCGGTTTATTCCGAAATCATCCCTTTTAATACCCCTATTGAAAAGATAAAATCTCTTAATCCTGATGGAATAATTCTTTCAGGCGGTCCTGCGAATGTTTATGCGCCTAATGCTCCAAAAGTATCTAAAAAAATATTCGAGCTTGGATTCCCAATCCTCGGTATCTGTTATGGAATGCAATTAATCGGATATATTTTAGGGGGAAAGGTTCTTCATTCAAATAAAAGAGAATATGGAAATGCCATTCTAATAAAAAAGAAAAATGATAAGATATTATCTGGTGTTAAACAAAGTTCTATTGTCTGGATGAGTCATCAGGATAAGATAATAAAATTACCTGATGATTTTTACGTAATTGCATCGA
>Ga0315289_10004023_pt1 | contig 22077 bp, 16 predicted proteins | sample YL17G11_40_MG_FD_203452 | JGI IMG/M metagenome (GOLD analysis project Ga0315289, IMG submission 203452) | Sediment microbial communities from Yellowstone Lake, YNP, Wyoming, USA - YL17G11_40 | ecosystem: Environmental > Aquatic > Freshwater > Lake > Sediment | place: USA: Wyoming | collected... | reverse complement strand
CAGCGCACAGCACGAAATGGTGCTCCTGCGACGAGAGGTAGCATTTGCACTCGAGCTCGTGCAGCACGTTGTGCTCGTCCAGGACGGCGACCCTGGCCGACACGGTGGTCGCATGGTCCTTGGTGTGTTCGTGCAACTCGGCAACGCACGCCATGGTCGGCGCCAGCGCAATCGCCTGCTGGTGCGTCATGTACAGGCGGCGCAGGTACGTGTTGCTGGTGATGCGCTTCTCAAACGTCGACGCGTCGCCCCGCTTTGCCGGCTCCCGCCGCCGGCAACGGTGCGCATTGCCCGCTTTTGTACTTGGGGATTGGTCGACAACGGGAGCGGCGTGGCGCGCACAGCTGGGAGGGGCCTCCCACGCAGGAGGGCTCACAAACGGATCCATGAAAAACGAAAGCGCGTCGTCGTCAGACCCGTTCAAAAATTCGTCTACTTTCAAGGGACCGAGAGGTTCCAGCGTCGTAATTGAGGCAAGAAAATGGTCGTGGTTCGAGAGTCCTGGCAGCGGCGGCGCGGACGCCGTGCTGGCCATCGAATCCAGGCGCTCGCCGGATGAGAGCACGCGAGCGTCGAGCACGCCCCGGGTTTGTTGTGCGACGGGGCGTGCAGAGCAGGACGGCGGCGATAACAAATTCGCAACATGCAAAAAAACACGCGCCCCCAAAGCTCCAAGCGACCACGCGTCTGGCGCCCACCACCAGCCCCGAGTCTCAACATGGACAACCTGCAGCGACGCCGCAGCCACCGCCAGCCTCCATGTCAGGGCGCCGCGGCCGCTCGTGCCGCGCCCCCTCCCCAAACCGCGTCCAGCTCCCGCCCCACGCGGTCCACCTCGGCCTCGTACGTAAACTCGGCGGCCAGCGCGCGCGCGTTGGCCGCGATGGCCGCCAGACGGTCCAGGACGCGCGGATCGGCCGATGCCGCGAGCGACGTGGTCAGCTCAAAGTCGACCAAGTCGGTCGCGACGGGCACGTGGTGCACCCAGTCCTTTTGACGGCGGTTGTACGCATTGACCCAGGGGCTGTGCACCTTGAACACGACGCTGCCCGACACCAGGCGCCAGATGGCGCCCCAAGCGTTGGCGTTGCCGTCGACCTCGAGCACGCCCCGGTGCGCGGCCCAGTTGGGCGCTTGCACGTGAGAGTGCAGCAGGTTTTGTTGTCGCAGCGCGGCGAGCGCCGGCTCATTGTCGCAGTTCTGCACCGGCGCAGACAGGCCGACGTCGGTCCATGGCGTCGCCACCGCCCGCAGCGCGGCCTGCACCCGGGGCAGCGCCAGGCAGTCGCTTGCTTCGGCGGACATCCCCGCACCCTCCTCCTGAAACGCGACCGATTGACTGCCCGTGGTGGAGCCGCGCCAGAAGACGGCGGGCGCGCGGTCGTGAAGCGGCGTGCGCCTCGAGTCCAGCGAGGCAATCACGCCACGCGGTGCGACACGCGGCGCCCGCGCTGCGCCCGCGGCGACCGCTGGCCGTGTCCCGGTCGACGGCCAACACGGCCGTCCTGGTGGAACCCCGGCAGCACTATGCGCTCCGCTTTTGTGCGCTCAACGTGGTGCGCCACCTGCCCCCGTCCTGGGGCCTGCACGTCTTTTATGGCACCACCAACGGCGCTTTTGCGCGCAGCGCGCTGGCCGACGTCGACGGCGTGCGCTACACGCGCATGCGGCACGCACATATGACCATTCCGCAGTACAACGACCTGCTCAAGAGCGAAGCCTTTTGGACGAGTCTGCGGGCGGACAATGTGCTCCTGTTTCAAACGGATTCGGTGCTGCTGCGCAGCGACGTGGGGTCGTTTGTGGGCCGGTACGACTACGTGGGCGCGCCTTGGCACGAGGCCAACGAGCGGTGGAGCGTCATGCGGGGCGACCTGCCGGGCGGCGTGGGCAACGGCGGCCTGTCGCTGCGCACGTCGGCCGCCGCGCTGGCCGTCATCCGCGCGCACGGCCACCGCTCCAACAGCAGCGAGCAGGAAGATGTTTTCTTTGCGCGGCACCTGGCGGCCGACGGGTTTCGGCTGGCGCCTCGGCGGACCGCCTATGATTTCTGTCTCGAGGTGCCGTGCACGGATGTGGGCGAGGTGGCCGTCCCGTTTGCGGTGCACGCCGCCTGGTACTACAACGATGAAAAGCGGGTGATGGGGCTGCTGGACCGGGCGGTGGGGGGGTGGACTTGGGTCGCAGGGGACGGTCGGGACGGGTGAAGCGCGGACCGGGTCCGGGGCTGGGCACTGTTGCCGCATTTTTGCCAACCGGCGGTGCCGTGATGGGCCGTCCCATTTGCGCCCGCATCTTGACATGGGCCGTGTTGCTGCCGCTCGCGCTGTGCGCGGACGTCAAAGACTCGTTTCTGGAGCCGCACCGGCTGCCAACTCTCGTTCAGCACCGGCAGCGCGTGCTCGCGACGATTTGCGGTGTGTGGGAGTTTCCCGAGCATGGAGGGTCGCCCGACAAGCTCGACCTGCTGCACACCATCCTGGAAAGCTACACCAGCATGTGCGAGGCCGGCTATGAATTGCAAGTCGTCCTGGTGACGTACGAGGGCGCCAACAAAACGCTGACCCTGCCGCGGCACAAGTTTTACTGCGACCGGCTGGCGACCACGCTGCCGATCGCCATCGCCCGCTTCGAGCACCACCCTCTGCCCGCATTTCGAGCATGCACGCCATGCTCGGCGCCAGCGCAGTCGCCTGCTCTCGTGTCAGGTACAGGCGGCGCAAGTACGTGTTGCTTGTGATGCGCTTCCGAAACGTTGACACGTCGCCCAGCTTTGCCGGTTGCCGCCGCCGGCGTCGGCGGACGTTGGTTATTTTGGTGTGGGTGCCCGAGGAGTGGCAGACGAAAGGTTCCATAAAGGACGCGAATGCGTCGCAGTCAGACCCGTCGAAGAAATCCCTGCAAGGGCTGAGCGGTTCCAACGTGTCCATAGAGGCGCCGAATTGGTGTTCTTCCGACAGTTCAGGCGCAGCGCGGGAGCCAGGCTTGGTATTCGATCAAGCCCCCATCAAAATTGCATTTTGTTGGCATCCGGAGCGCCGCGAATTTGTTGCTAGACTGTATGCGCCCGCCATGTCGAAAGCATTTTTGACAGACGCCGCACTCGAAAACAGAGTCCTCCACTCGCCGATATCACTTCACGGTCAAACTCCATCCACCATGAACCGCTACGCATCCGTCGTCGTGAACATGGCTTTGGCGGCCATGCTCCTGTGGCACGCCCGGACGCCGCACCGGGCGTCACTTGTCTAGGTTGGCGCCGCGCCGACCTCGTCGGCGACGTCGGGCGCCATCTTTTCGGGGGCCAAAGTGCGCGCCAGGCGGGCGGCGCCCACGTCGGTGCGCTAACACCTGGTCCGATCGAGCGCGCCCCGGTCGCCCGCCGTGGGCGGGCGCGCGTGCCGCCACTACGCGGTCGTCGCCACTATCTTTGCGCCCTCGTCGGCCGTCAACGACACGTGTTACCGGCTGCCCGACTGGTGCCTGGTGGTGGCGGCCGACGGTAAAGGGCCGGAAACGTATCCCCTCGACGGCCCCTGTGCGCAATCTACCTGACGGTCGAGGCTCAGCGCGATATAGCCCGCACCTCCCCGTTTGTGCGCGCCCACCCATGGAACCACTTTAGCCGCAAAAACGTGGGCTACCTGTACGCAATTGCGCGCGGCGCCCATCTAATCTGGGATTTCGACGACGACAACGGGTTGATCGTCGACGGCGCCCTGCTGGAACGGGCCGCACTTGGCGGCGGCGCGGCCGACCAGGTGCACGGCTGGGGCGAGCCCCAGCTCAACCCGTATCCTCTGCTGGGTGCCACCAAATTTGCGTGGTCGCGCGGGCTGCCGCTGGACGCGATTCAGGCGGCGACGCCGCAGCCCGTGGCGGCGACCGCCCCTTTCGACCACTCCACCATCGGCGTCGTCCAATCCCTGGCTCAACCCCGACGTGGACGCCATCTACCGCCTGACGCGCACGCTGCCCCTCGAATTTGCGCGCGCCGACCCCGGCGCCGCCCTGGTCGTGCCCCCGTCCACTTTCGCCCCGTTCAACGCGCAGGCCACCCTCTTCGGTCGGCGCGACATGCTGTGGGCGCTCTACCTGCCCATCACCGTGCACGGCCGCGTGTCCAACATCTGGCGCTCGTACTTTGTGCAGCGCCTGATGCGCGACCACCACTTACGCCCCCCCCCACACCCAAAAGTACTTCCGCCCCGACGAGATCGATCTCCTGCCGGGCAAACCAGCCAAAGCGCGCACAGTTCTGGGCTGGACCCGCAGCGCGACTCGCTTCGTGTGCTGGTGGACGACATGGTGGACGCCGACCTGGAGAAGGCGGCCGACCCCGACGCTTGCTTTCGGTACTGAGGCAAACAAAGAGGGGCTGTCTCTGCGCAAGTGAGTCCACGGGGGAAATACGCCGACCATATCCTTGATTGGGCTTGGTTTGTGTAAACATGGGCAGCGCTGCATCAGCGCGGGCGCATTCGGCAAACTGGTTCAGCCCGCCGGATGCGCGCTGGCACGCAAAACGGGCATCCCGTTGTACAAGCGCACGCGCTGCCGCCAAAACGATTTTTGGTGAAATTTGCACCGTTTGAAGCCCGCTGCACAATTGCCCAAAATCACAACTCGAACGACGCCACAGCCCTACCGCCGCGGCTCCCTGTCCAACCAGCGTTTTATACCGGCACCATGCCCCCCACCGACTGGCGCGCCGCGGTGCGCGACGAGTGGCGCGCGCGCCGCGCGGCCGACCCCGCCGAAAAAGCCATCTTCCCCCTGGCGGCCAACCCGTTCGGCGAGGAAGAGATCCTGGCCATGGCCGACACCATCCTCACCGGCAAGCTCACGCTGGGCGCCAACGTGGAGCGCGCGGAAAAATATTTTGCCGCCACGGTGGGCGCCCGCTACGCGGTCATGGTCAACTCGGGCTCCTCCGCCAACCTGCTGGCGGTGGCGGCCGCCTGCAACCCGAAGCGGGAGGGGGCCTTTCTGAAACCGGGGGACGCCGTGCTGGTGCCCGCCGTGTGCTGGTCGACCTCGGTCTTCCCCCTGATCCAGTTTGGGCTCAAGCCCGTGTTTGTGGATGTCGACGCCGCCACCCTCAACGTGTCCCGGGCCACGCTGGAGGCGGCGGCGACGGCGGGCGTCAAGGCGCTGATGGCGGTGCATGTGCTGGGCAACTCGGCGCCCATGGCCGACCTGCTGGCCTTTGTGCGGGAGCGGGGGCTGCTGCTGATCGAGGACACGTGCGAGTCGCTGGGGTCGACCTTTGAGCACGGGGGCAACGCGGCCACCATGCTGGGCACGGTGGGCGACTTTGGCACTTACTCGTTCTACTTTTCGCACCACATCACCAGCGGCGAGGGTGGCATGGTGGTGTGCCAGAGCAAGGCCGACTTCAACCTGCTGCGCTGCCTGCGGGCGCACGGCTGGACGCGGCACCTGACCAACGCGGCAGAGGTGGAGGCCGCCCACCCGGGCATCGACCCTCGCTTCTGCTTCGTCAACGTGGGCTTCAACCTGCGCCCCATGGAGGTGCAGGGCGCCATGCTCAACGTGCAACTGGCCAAGATGCACGACTTTAATGCGTGCCGCCGCTCCAACATGGCCCGCATCTCGGCCGCGCTGCAGGCCGACCCCAGCTTTGCGAGCACCATGAGCATTGCCCAGCCGGGCGCGGGCACCGACGCCGCCTGGTTTGGCATCGGCGCCGTGCTGGCCGCCGACAAAGCGCCCCACCTGGCCGCCTACCTGGCCTACCTCACCGAGCACGGCATCGAAAACCGGCCCATCATCAGCGGCAACTTTGTGCGGCAGCCCGTCATTTCCGCGTTTTGCCCGGACGCGCGCCCGCAAGACTACCCCGGGGCCGAGGCGGTGCACGGGCGCGGCTTTTTCATTGGCGTGCACCAACTGCCCATCCCGGACGCCACCATCGGCCAGCTGGTGCAGGTGATGCTGGGGTATGCGTTTGACGGCGCCAAGGGGGGGGCGGCGGTGGGGGGGGGGGCGGTGGCGGTGCGGGCGAGCGCGGCGTGAGGCGGCTGGGGGGCAGGGCGTTGGGGGGGTTGACCGCGTGTGTCCACGCCTGCCCAAACCGGCGACACCCTGTCCAGTCATGCGATTTCGGCGTGGCGTGCGCCTGCTGCGCCGCGTGGGCGCGCTGCTGCTGCTGCTGCTTGCCGCGGCCTGCGCGCGCCGAACCACGCCACCGGCGGTCGCACGCCCCAAGACATGGCCCGCCTTGCACGCTCTACCTCACCAACAAGTGAATTGGGCTTGCCCCCGGTTTGCGGTGGTTCCGTTTCGCGAGGGCACAGGCGCGTCTTAGGGTTTAAATATGCCCTCCCCCCCCCCTAAATGTTTGCGGCATCGTGCCACCTCTGCAGCGCGGCCAGGTGGGTGCCCGCCGTGGTGCCGCACGTCCGCTCGGCGGGCGCCAACTCTTCCGAGTACTTGACTTTGAGCCCGTGCCCCGCCAGGGCGGGGTTGTCCTCGCCCGCCGCCCAGCGGGAGGGGTCGTGCGCCGCCCGCACCGTCAGCATGGTGCGCGGAAACTCTTTAACCTGCAGCCCGTGCTCGCGCCACGCTTGGGCCTGCACGCGCTCAATGTTGATGATGCCGCCGGCCTCTTTAAACTTTTGACGCCACTCCTCCGGGTTGCACAGGATGGGCAGCGTGACGTTGATGGCCTGCACAAACACGGGGGCGGCCGCCACAAAGTGCCGGTCCGACCAGCCGCCATAGTGCTCTCCCTCGGGCAGCCACAGGTGGGAGCCGTCCAGCTCGCTCAGCGGGGGGTGGTCGCATAGGTGCAGCTCGTCCGACCGGGTTAACACAAACCAGTCGTACCGCTGGTGCAGGCGCAGCGCCTCGATTTTTTGCAGGGCCAGCCAGCGGTACATGAGGGGAATGACTTGCCAGGGGCAGGCCGCGTCCGCGCAGCCGCACACCTGCACCCCGCCCAGCACGTGCGGCTGGTCGCACAGCGCGCTCCACCGGACCCGGCTCACGCCGCAGCTGGCGGCCGCTTGGTCCACCATGTCGCCCCAGTCGGCCGGCTCGGGCACAGACCAGCGATAGCGCGACATGCGCTGGATGAGGGTGCCCTGCCAATCGTCCGTAAAGTAGGTGGCCAGGTCGGCGTGCAGCGGCTCGAGCACATGCTTGCGCAGCGAGGTCCAGGCCAGCTCGCCCCCGCGCGGCTGCCCGACGACCACCACTAGCGCGCGCGGCGCGGCGCCGTCTGAAGTGGCGGCGCCAGCCGGGCGCACGTCCAGCGCAGCGCCCACCCGGTGGTGGCTGCCCCCCGTGCCGTGGCCGGGCGCGGCCCCGCAACCTGCCGCGCACACGCACAGCCACAGCGCTGCCAGGCGCGCCAGCGTGCGCATGGCGTGTTGTTGTGGCTGTGGCGCCTATATTTTGCCTGCCGATGATTGCGCCACGTGTTTACATTTTGCCATGCGCCTGTTCCCCACGCACCGCTGCTTTTGCTCATCCTTGCGCCTACTTGCGCACCTTGTCGTAGTTGGCCACAAACCAGTCGACTGTCTCCTTGAACGCGTCCTGGATGGGCGTAAACCGAAAGTCGGGCAAGAGCTGCATCAGCTTGGCGTTGGACGCCGTCTTTTTGTACTGCCCGTCCGCGGCGGACGCGTCAAACACGACCTCTCCCTCAAAATGCATGGCTTGAGCCACCAGCAGGGCCACTTCCTTAATGGAGATCTCGTCCTCCTCGCTCACCGTCATGTTGATGGGGTCTATAGAGTCGTAGTGCTGCACCGCCCACACCATCAGCTTGGCCAGGTCGTCTGCGTACGTAAACTGGCGCACCGGGGTGCCGCTGCCCAGCACGGTGAGGGGGGTGCCCTGCTTTTTGGCCAGGTAGCACTTATGGATGAGGCCGGGGATAACGTGCGAGTCTTGCAGCGAAAAGTTGTCGTGCTTGCCGTAGATGTTGCAGGGCACGACCGACGTGTACTTGCGGCCGTACTGGTCGGCATACAGCCTGTTTTGGACGTCAATCATGCGCTTGGAGTAGGCGTAGCCCGCGTTGGAGGGGTGGGGGGGGCCCGCGTGGATCATGGTCTCGTCCACCGGGAACGCGGCCTTGTCGGGGTAGATGCAGGTGGACAGGCACGACACCAGCTTGACGATGCCCCGCTTGTGGCATTCCTGCATGATGTGCTCCTGCATCAGCATGTTGGTGCGCCAAAAGGAGAGGTTGTTTTTCTAAAGGGGGGGTGGGGGGGTGAAAAAGAGGGCGAGAGGGGCGCGGCCGCCTCGAGTGAGATGGGGACACCGCCCGCCCAGGCCCCGCCCCCTCCCCCTCCCACCCCCTCACCATGTTGGCAAACAGGCCCGCCACCGCAGCCGCCAGGTGCAGCACGTGTGTCGGCTTGACCTCGTCAAACAGGCGGGCCACGGCGCCCGCACTGGTGAGGTCGCCATCCTTGCTGCCCACAAACACCCAGCGCCAGCCGGGCACGGGCTGGGCGGCCACCAAGCTCTCGACCGCTTTGCCCACCATGCCCGACCCGCCTGTCACCAGGACAACGCACTCTTCGGGGGTGGAGGGGGGCGCCATGGAGTGGGAAATGGGGTGTGTGGCGGTGGCGGGCGGGCGCTATTTTGCATCAAAGGAAAAAACGTTTTGCCACGCTTTTCTCTGCAGCACGAGGCAATTCCCCATTCCAAAAACATGTTTCGAAAACGTCCTTGCGTTGATTAAATATGACTTGGTGCACTATACGGGACGCTGGCCAGCGTTTGCCCTTGCACGCCCGGGCGCGCCCGTCTCTTTGACTGTGGCACGCAAACTGCGGCCCCAGCTAAGCATCCAAAACAGCTGCTGCAGCCGCCATGGCGGCGCGCCAGACGGGCAACCCGGCCGCCGATGAGCCGGCGCACGCCGGCCACGCGTGGGCCACGCTGAGCCACACCGAAAAGGGGGCGCTGGCTGGCGCGGCGGCACCCGCCCCTTTCAAATCGGCAGGCTACAGCCTGCTCCCTGCCCCGGCCGCACGCCCAACTGCCGGCGTGCACCCCCTGCTGGCGATGGCCGTCTGAATGGCGTGCTCCATCCTTAAACAAGATTGTGCTCTCGCGCTACGCCTTTGCCTTCCCCATGACCCTCACCCTGCTGCACATGCTGGCCAACTCGGCCGTGCTGTGCGCCCTGTTTGAGGGGGCCCACCTGTGGCCGTCTCCCTACAGGGGCGAGGGCGCGGCCAGCGAGCTGGCGGCCAAGACGCCCATCGCGCTCCTGTTTTGCGGGGCCACCATCCTGCGCAACTGGACCTTTGTCTACCCCGATCGCCACCATTCAGCTGCTGTCCAGCGGGGCGCCTGTGGTGGTGTATGCCATGTCGTGCTGCTTTGGCCTGGACGCGTTTCAGCTGCCCCGCTGCCTGGCGGTGGTGTGCATCGCGGTCGGCTGCTGCTGGGCGGTGAGCAGATCCATCGTGACAGGGTCGGTCCTGGTGACGCGCGGCATCGCGTGCCGAGTGGGCGGGCTGGCGGTGGAGGCGGTGCGCGGCTGCCTGCTCAAGCGCATCAGCGCCACAAAGGCGAGCATCTCGGTCATGCAGCACGAGTTGCCCAGCACGTGCACCGCCATGACCGCCTTGGTGCGCGGCGTCACGTGCTTGGCCAGGGTCGCGACGTCGGCGTTGAGCGTGGTGGGATCGACGTCCACAAACACGGGCGCCAACTCCAGCTGGATGAGCGGAAACGCGGACGTCGACCAGCACACGGCCGGCACCAGCACCTCGTCTCCGGGCTCCAAGTGCACCGCGCGCAGCTTGTTGACGATGGCCGCCACCGCCAGCAGGTTGGCGGACGACCCTGAGTTGACCGTGACGGCAAAATTGCGCCCACCGCAGTTGCAAACGCTTTTTCGGCGGCTTCAACGCGCGCGCCCAGGGTCAGGCGGCCGGACAGCAGGACGTCCACCATGGCCTTGATCTCCTCGGCGCCAAACGGGTTGAGCGCGAGCGGAAACAGGGCGGTCGTTGGCGCGTCGGCAGCGCGCCGCGCGGCCCACTCGGCCTCGACCGCGGCGCGCCAGCCGGCGCTGTCTTCAGCAGGGGGGGCGGGCATGGTGGGTGACGCGGGAAGGGGCGTGTGCGTGCGCGGGCAGGGGTCTGGTTGGCGGGTGCGACCCTGTTTGAACTTTGGCATTTGCGCGCAAATCAACCCACCAATGGGCGACCTTTTTTGCCCGGCCCGTGGCTCGTCTCGCAATACCGCTAGCACTGTCTCCCTCGGCGCTGCCAGTGCTCCCACCCAACCGTCGACCCGCGATGCCGGCAGACGCTGAAAAGGCGGGCGCCAAGCAGGCGCTCGCACACCAGCCGCAGCCGCCCGCGCCCGCCAAATCTGCCCGCAACCGCCTGCAAACAACGTCCATCCTGGCGCTCTACTGCGCGTCGGGCACGCTGCTGACGCTGGCCAACAAGCTGGCGGTGCGCGTGTTCCCCTACCCCAATGCGATCGCCGCCCTGCAAAACGCGGCCGCCGTCGTCATGCTGCGCTGCTTGGCGTGCGCCAGCCCGGCCACGGTCGGGGCGCTGCCCACCCTGACCCGGTCGGTGCTGGGCCAGTGGCTCCCGCTGACTGTGCTCTTTGTCGGCGTGCTCGTCTCGTCCCTGCTCGCCCTCATGCACGTGTCGGCTGTCACCCTGATCGTCATCCGCAACTTGACCAGTCTGACAGTGGCCGCCCTGGAGTGGGCGGTGCTGGGCCGGGCGCTGTCGTGGGGCGGCGTGGGCGCGATCGGCGGCATGTTGCTGGGCGCCTCCCTGTACGGCCTCCACGACGTCACGTTCTCCGCGACCGGCTACACCTGGTTGGCGGTCAATCTGGTGACGACGTCGGCGTACCAAGTCCTCGTCAAGCTCGTTGTGTCGTCCGACGCAGCCAAAGACATGGGGCCCTTCGGGTTTTCCTACCTCAACAATCTGCTGTCGCTGCCCATGCTCGCTCTCATCAGTGTGGCCGTCGGGGAAGTGCCCGCCATGCGGGCGGGAGCGAGGCATCAGGACTCGGCCGGCGCGGCCGTGCTCGGTCTGTCGGGCGCGCTCGGCTTTTGCCTGAGCGTGTCGGCGTTCAAGCTCAACACCATGATCGCGGCGACGTCCATGATGGTAGCCAACAACGTCAACAAGGTAGGTGATGGTGGACGCGGGAGGGACAGGGGTGTGTGCGCCGCGCGGCGTCCCCCACCTCTCCCTTTTTTTTTCTTCAGTTTCTCGTCATCATCCTGTCCGAACTGTTTGTGCAGCGCACCCTGGACGCCGTGGCGACGGCGGGCACGTTCATCGTGCTCCTGTTTGGGTGGGCGTACGCGCGGGCGCGGTAGATATAGATAGATAGAGAAAAGGTTTCGCGCGCTTTCCTGTTTGTTGGGTCTGCGCGCCTGCTTTGCAACAGACTGCACCGCCGCCACGAAGCCAGACGCCCGCACGCTCCGCGCCCGCACACCCCTTTACTACCCGTGCAGGCTCTGCAGCTTGGCGTCCACGTTGCCGCCGCCGCCGGCCAGCGCGCACGTCGCGCGCGCGCCCGCCAGTTCGTCTGGATACTTGATCTTGAGACCGTAGGCCGCAAAGGACGCGTACTCCACGCCCTGGGACCACTTGCTGGGGTCGCCCTCGGCGCGCACGGTGGGCATGGTGCGCGGCACGGTGGCGACCGGCACCTCGAGCGCCTCCCACATCATCTTTTGCAGGGTCTCGATGTTCATGTGGCCCGCGTTGGCCGCCAGCCCCGCGTCCATGTAGTACTCGACGACGGCCGCGTACGCGCGCGGGTTGCAAAACATTTCAAACGTCATGCTCAGCCCCCGCAGAAACACGTCCCGGTGGCCCAGCACGTGTCGGTCGGTCCAGCCGCCATAGTTTTCGCCTTGCACGACGTGCAGCGTGCCGGTGTCGAGCGTGTGTACGGGCGGGTGGTCGCACAGGTACATTTGGTCGGCGCGGGCGAGCACAAAGTGGTTGTACGCGGCGTCCAAGCCGAGCTCGACAATCTTGCGCTGCACGAGCCAGCGGGGTAGATCATGAGCATGCCCGCCGCTTGGGGGCCATGATGCTTGCACTCGGGCGTGGCGCCGCCCAGCCACTCCTGCTTGTCCAAGCGAGTAGTGCAAAAGGCAGACACCCAGTCAGCGCGCGCGCGCCCGCACGACGCCGCGATGTCGTCCAGCGCAAAGCTCCAGTCGTCATATTCGGGGCACGTCCAGTTGAACTTGGCCATGCCTTGTATGAGGGTGCCGCCGTATTTGTCTGATGAGAAGTAGGTGGCAAGGTCGGCGTTGAGGGGGGTGAGCAAATGCTGCTGCATGGACCGCCACGCCGCCTCGCCGCCGCGCGGCTGCCCGGTGACGATGACCAGGGTGCGGGGAGGTGGGCGGGTGGTGGCGACCGGAGCGGCGGCGTCGGTTACGGCGGCCGAGGCCACCGTCGCGGCCTCGGCCGCGGCGGCCTGAGCGCCACCGCCAGCGGCGATGCCTGCAGCCGTCACAGCGACCGCGGCTGCTGCTGCTGCCGCGGCGTCGCCGCCCGTGGCAACACCCACGTCTCCCGGCAGCTCGGACTGGCGCTCGTGCCGCACCCTATGCGTCACCGGGGGCGGTGGCCGCATGGGAGACGAGAAAGGACGGACCGATATCAATGCAACACACTGGGCCCACGGCCCCCGTTTCGGACGAGCGGCAGCCGCGAGCTCCCATGGTTCACTCGCAAGGAGCGCAAGCGCCCAGATAGCGAACTCAAACGCCCGCTTTGACGCGGACGGCCCGAAAACGGCCTCCGCCGACTAAACGAAACACGACGGCGTCGCCCAGCGCGACCCCGCTCTGCTTGCTCAACGCGCTCCACCCGTTGCACAGGACGAACTGGCGCCCCCGCGACGAGAGATAGCATTTGCACTCCATCTCGTGCGCCACGTTGTCCTTGTCCAGGACGGTGATCGAGGTCGACAGGGTGGTCGCGGGGTCCTTGGTCAGGTCGTGCATCTCGGCAAGGGCTGCAGCTCGAATCGGGCAATGGCAATGGGCAGCACGGTCCCCAGCCGGTCGCAGTAAAACCTGTGCCGCGGCATGGTCAGAGTTTCGTTGGCGTTGCTGTACGTCACGAGGACGACGTGCACTTCGTAGCCGGCCTCGCACATGCTTGTGTAGCTTTCCAGGATGGTGTGGAGCAGCTCTAATTTTTCGGGCGACCCTCCATGCTGGGGAAACTCCCACACGCCGCAAATCGTCGCGAGCACGCGCTGCCGGTGCTGAACAAGGGTTGGCAGCCGGTGCGGTTCCAGAAACGAGTCTTTGACGTCCACGCACAACGCGAGCGGCAGTAACGCGACCCACGCCAAAAGGCGGGCGCAGGTGGGACGGCTCATCCCGGCGTCACCGCAGTCTGATGCGGGTGTGAATGCATGAGGCGCACTGCAAGCGACAGTTATCGCCAAAAAATAGTGTTCGCCTGGCACAAACGCGACAAACATGCCCCGCCCCACACCCAGCTCCTGGCTTCACCAGCCCCCACCATCCGCTGCGCCTCGGATCCAGCGCCCCAACGCCCTGTCCAGCAACCCCATCACCCGCCTTTCATCGTTGTAATACCAGGCGGCGTGCACAGCAAACGGGACGTCCACGACTCTCAAATCCGCGCACGGCACCTCGAGACAGAAGTCATAGGCCGCCAGCCGGGGCGCCAGCCGAAACCCATCGGACGCCATGTGGCGCGCAAAAAATACGTCCTCCTGCTCGCTGCTGTTGGAGTTGTGACCATGCGCGCGAATGATGGCCAGCGCGGCGGCCGACGTGCGCAGTGACAGGCCGCCGTTGCCCACGCCGCCCGGCAGGTTGCCCCGCATGACGCTCCACCGCTCGTTGGCCTCGTGCCAAGGCGCGCCCACGTAGTCGTACCGGCCCACAAACGACCCCAAGTCGCTGCGCAGCAGAACCGAATCCGTTTGAAACAGGAGCACATTGTCCGCCCGCAGACTCGTCCAAAACGATTCGCTCTTGAGCAGGTCGTTGTACTGAGGGATGGTCATGATTGCATGCTGCATCCTGGTGTAGCGCACGCCGTCGACGTCGGCCAGCGCGCTGCGCGCAAAAGCGCCGTTGGTGGTGCCGTAAAATACGTGCAAGCCCCAGGAAGGGGGCAGGTGGCGCACCACGTTGAGCGTGCAAAACCGGAGCGCGTAGTGCTGCCGGGGTTCGACCAGGACGGCCGTGTTGGACGGCGATCTGGACACGGCCAGCGGCCGTCTCGGGCGCAGCGCGGGCGCCGCGTGCCGCACCGTGTGGCGAAATGGGCGGGCCAGGAAGCCGCGGTCGACTAGCACCTTGAAAGCGCGCGTGAACGCGTCGGCCGAAAACGAGGCCGCAGTGTGGACGGCGGCCCGCGACATGCGACCGTATGCGTCGTCGTCCAGCCCGTATGCCTGCAACGTCTTGCGCGCGATGTCGTCCAGGTCGTCCGCGAGGTAGCCGTTGACGCCGTCCTTCACGATGTCGACCACCCCCCCCCGGTTGAGCACGATGGGTAGGCTCCCCAGGGACATGCCCTCGACGATGGCCATCCCAAAATGCTCGTGCGACGCGGGGTCGGCGTACACTATGCCCGCCCCCGTCATGTGCCACAGCACGCGCGTCGTGCGCAGCAGGTCGAGCACGGTCTCATGCGGCTGGCCGACGACGATGTCCACATTCAGGTGGGCTGCGCGGCGCTTGAGCGTGTCCAGGTAGGCTTCATGGCCGGGCACCAGGTTGCCCACCAGCCGCAACCGCACGTCGCTCGGGATGCGGCCCTTTAAGTGCTCAAACGCGGCAATGGCCAGGTCTTGACCCTTGCTTTGGCGCCCCCTGAAGATGCGGCCCAGCAGCGTGATATGGCGCCGCGGCGGCGGCGCGGTGAGGGCGCCCACGCCGGCAAACGGCTGCACCGGCGGGTGCAGCAGCGCCACCTGCGGGATGAGCATGTCGGCGTCCACCATGGCCTCAAACGTTGGCGAGATGTATTTCGAGTAGTGTGCATAGGTAAAGTGCGAGTTGACGAGGACGTAGTCGTACGACGCCAGCGTCCTCGTGCGGGGCGGCACAATGGCGTCGTCCAGATCAAACGGAAACTGACACATGTAAAAGTTGACGAGGCCGATGCCGCGCAGTTTGGGCGCTTTCTCGTTGCCCATCAGGTAAAAGATCGAGTAGGAGCCCGGAACGCCGACGAGCTCGCTGCCGGCGTGGGCCACGTGGCGCAGGCGCAGGCCTGCCCGCTTCAAGTCCACGCGCAAGCCTTTGGCGGTGCGCATGACGTCGTCCAGGCTGCGGGCGAGGTTGACGGGGTCGACGAGGATGTCCACCGCGTACCCAAACGACTGGAGCGACGCGATCGACTGGAGCAGGTAGCTCTCCCCGCCGCCGTAGATGATGTCGTACGGCGTGTAGACGGCGGCCGTTTTGGGGGCGCCGGCAGACGGGGTGTACGTGGCCCAGGGGATGGAGGATCGTGTGCAAGCTTGTTGACCCGCGGCAGTGGTTGCGGTCGAGGTCGCGTCACGAGCGATTGCGCTTGGATCCAAAAGTGAAACCGCGTCCGCCATGCGCGAGGCGTGGGCGCTGGCGGCGAGACAGGCGATCGTGAGCGCCGCGGCGAGCCCGCCCCCTGGCACGCGCCCTCGGTGCATGGCCGCAACGACAGAGACGACGCCACCAGAAGGCAACGAATTAAATGTTGGCGACTATGAGCACACAAAGGAAGTTCCGATGCTGCACAATAGTGCGAATGGAACGAGGCAAAAACATCACCTTCATCTCCGCGCCCACCCCTGCACCGCCTGCGTCAGCACCGCCCGCAGCCGCACCTCGCTCAAGCCGCCCGCGGTCGCCGTCACGACGGCAGGCTCGCCAGTAGCCACGTCGGGACAGCCGATGCCGCCCCCAAACGCGCACGCCACGCCCTGCGGCGCCACCCGCACACCCGGCGCCGCGCGCAGGACGGCGTCTTCACTCGCGGCGGTGTTGGCGTGCGAAGCGCACGCGCGCAGCACAGCCGAGACGTTGCGCAGTGACGCGCCACGCACGCCAGCGTCGGCGGCCGGCAAGCCGAGGTCGAGCCTTTCGGGCGCCGCCGCCGCCACATAGTCGTATCCGGCGCCCACAAATGCGTCGATGTTATGCGTGAGCACTGAACCCGCGTGAAAGAGGAGCACGGTGTCGGCGGCCACGCCCTCCCAAAAGCTCGGTGCTTTGAGCAGGCCGTCGTACGCAGCCGTCGTCAGATGCTGGTGTTCGAGCTCCGTCAATCGCACGCCAGGGTCGTGCACAAAGGCGAGTTTGACAAAGCGGGCGTTGAGCAGGCCGTGGTGCACGTGCAGGGCCCACCCCGGCAACCGTGACATGACCTGCGCGGCCGACCAGCGCAGCGCATACTGGTGCCCCATCTCCACGGTGACCGCCGCCTTGCGGGAACCAGCCGAGCTGGGGATGGGTCTGTCATCGAGCGGCGTTTGAAGCACAGCGTGCCGGAGGGGGCGCGCCGCGACGGCGTGTTGCAGCACGCCCTGCAGCGCGGTTGTAAACCTCGTGTGCGATCGATCCGCGACGTCACGTTTGGCGGCGGTCGCCATGTTGCCGTAGGTTGTCGTGCCGGGATCAAGCAAGATGGCAGTCGGTTCGACCACTTGGTTTGCGATGTCAGCCAAAAATCCGTTGCTGCCGTGTGACACGGTGCTGTGCACGCCAAACGGGTCAACCACCATCGGAACCGTGCCCGCGGCCATAGCGCTGGCCAGGGTCGACCCCATGTGGTGGTACAGCCGCCATTCGACGCCTAGGTCGAGGGGGTGCTCCCCCAAAAGCTCCTCCACGGCGGGCATCAGCATCCAGACGACGCGTGCCTGGGCAAGCAAGTGTTGCTGCCGCGTTGCGCTCTCGTCCGCGACGACGTCGACGTTCAGGCCACCAACCATTCGCTTGACTTTTTCGAGATACTCGGGGTGGCCGACGTCGCCCATCAAGATGAGCCGCGTGTCGGCCGGGATGCGACCCTGCAGGCTTTCAAACAATCGCAACGCCGTGCGGTGCACGTCTTCGAAATTGTACGCAAAATGGCCGGGGACGACAATATCGCGCATGGCGATGGTTTCATTCGATCGAGAAGCCGCGTGTACCGGGGGAGCCAGCATGAATGTTTGCGGGACGAGCGCGCGGTCGTGCACCAGGGGGGCGAGGTAGAGCTCGGTGTGCAACAAATACTGGTGCAGCGCAAACTGCGACGGCGCCAGCACGAGGTCGTACGTGGGCAGCGTGAAGAGTTGACCGGGAGGCAAGCCGTCGCCGGGCCTGTATGGAAAGGTGCAGTAGTAGGCGTTGATGGCGCCGACACCCCTGACGTCGGGCGCGCGCATGTCTCCAAATGCGACAAACACGCCATAGTCGGCGCGCACGTGCAAGCGGGCGCCGACGCGTGGCGCTGAAACGACCGCCAGGCGCGCGCCGTCGACGTCCAGCGCGTGATCGGCCGCCATGTCGACCAACTGGATGCGGGACCGGTGCGGCTTGCGCGGGTCGACCAAGACGTCCACAGAGTGCCCTAGGTCCTGCAGCGATACAACGACCGACAAAAACAGGTGCACGAACTCGTACGAGACCAGGATGTTGTCGGTGTACACGGCTGCTCGGGATGGCAGGCTGTCGGACGGGGTAAACGTCGACCAGTCGACGACTTGATCGCCGTCGCGGGCGCGTGGGCACGGTTGGGGCGGCGGGCGCTGCGCGCCATCGTGGCGGCGTCCAGAAGCCTTGAGTGGAGGTGGCCGCGCCGGGGATGGTTGGGGCAGGCCCCCGCGGTAGGGGGCCAGGCGCACCGACACCACGCCGCGAGGGGTGCGTGTGGCGGCGGCGCGGTCTGGTGCAGTTGCGGCACTGGTGGCCAGCGCAACGCAAGCGGCCATCAACAAAATGCTTCGAGTCGTAAACACCGTGCCACACCGGGGGAGGCGCAGGTTGCGCATCGCGCGGCCTCGCGCGAGGTGATGCAACTGCGAGGGTGGCGACCTACAGGGTTGTGCTTTTGCCGAGGACGACAGCCGACATAAAAAAAAGCAGCTGCATGAGCGACGCAGAAACTGCGGCGCAAAGTGGAGGCTCCACAGGCGCCAATTGAATTGTCACAGACTCGCAAAACGATTTTGCAAAAACGATTTCGTTTGGGCGGAAAAGACTAGAGCAGCCCAAGCCCAAGCGCACCTTTTCCAAACGCCATAGATTGTTGCCATGCCGACATCTGCCGCGCGGCTGTGGCTGCTGCCGGCGCTCGCGGCCGCGGCGGCCGCCGCCGTGCACCGCCCGCCCTTGTCGCGCTACCGCGCGGTCACGGTGCTCCACGCACCGGTGCCTCACCTGTCGTACACGTTGACCAATGTGGCGGGCAATCTGGGTGCCGAATGGCCGATTATGATTGTGCACGCCCCCGCCGCTACCCCGTCCCTGCACGCCTCGACCGCGGTCGCCCGCCTCGCGCGGCGCGGCCAGCTGCACGCTCTGCCCGCGGCATCCATCGGCGCGGCCGACCTGGGCGCCGCGGGCAACACGATCGCGTACACGCGCATGATGACGTCCGACGCGTTTTGGCGCGCGGTCGCCGCCGACAAAGTGCTCACCTTTCAAACCGACTCCGTGCTCTGCTCCATGTCCCCGTGGCGGGTCGACCACTTTTTGCGGTACGACTACGTGGGCGCGCCCTGGGTGCGGGGCATCCCGGCCGACATCCGCGTCGGCAACGGCGGCCTGTCCCTGCGCAGCGTGCGCGTCATGCGCTGGATAGTCGCCAACGTGCCTTTTAAGGAAGGCTACGTGGAGGACATGTACTTTGCGCGGGCGGTGCAGCGCATGGAGCGCGAGGGACTGCCCGTGTCGCTCGCGCCGGTTGGCGAGGCGTCTCGGTTTGCGTTTGAGGACGAGGACGCGCCCTCTGCGGCCCCGTTTGGCGTGCACCGCTGCATGGACGTGCGCGATGGTGCGAAAGCAGCTGTGCTGGCCGTCTGCCCGGAAGCGGCTTTTGGCGTGTGGGCGGCCGACCTGCCGGCGGCCGGGCTGGTGACCGACGCACGCGCGCCGGCAGACGGCATCCAAGCGCCGGCCGGGGTGGGGAAGGATTGGGACTGGGAGCTGACGGTGGCGGAGGCGCAAAAGGGGTATGCCCGTTGGGGAGGAGCGGCGGCGCGCCACGAAGCGCGTGCTCAGCTGCGCCACGGTGGCATGCCCGTCGAGGCGGCCGACGGCGCGGGGCGGCGGCGATCGCGCGAGGGTTGGATTTTGCACGATTGATTTGCCGGGCTTCCCCGCATTAAAAACCCGTTTGTGCCACGGCCCGTCGCTTTGCAACACAGCAACACTGATCCGACTCGCAAGCTGCCTCTCCGTCGCCCATGCCGCAGTCGGCTCGGTCGCCGCCGCGCGCCGCCACCGCGTAGAGCCGCGTGCGTCATCATCATGGTCGCGCGGTGGCTGCCGCCGTCCCTGCTGCCGCTGCTGCTGCTGCTCCTGGGCTGCGGCCGCGCCGCAGCCGTAGCCGCCTCATCCGCTCATCTATCTTTATACATCGCCGCCAACTTTCGGGACAACGCAGCCACGGTGCCTGCGTTCACCGCCGAGCTGCTCAAGCTCGCGGCCGACGTGGGCCCGCCCAACCTATTTGTGACGGTGTACGAGAGCGGCTCGGCCGACGGCACGCCCCACCTGCTGGACGACGCGCGGCGCGCGCTGGAGGCAGCGGGCGTGGCCACCAACATCACCGCCAACGGCCCCCTGACGCGGCGCGGCCGCCAGCGCATCGACTTTTTGGCCGACGCGCGCAACGAGCTGCTCAAGCCGCTGCGCGCCATGGCGCACGAGCGCCGCTTCGACCGGGTCGTGTTTGTCAACGATGTCTTGTTCGAGGCGGGCGACGTGCGCAAGCTACTGGCCGTGGGCGCCGACATTTCGTGCGGCACAGATTTCATCCCCATCGGCGACGCGCACAAAATCTACAAGCCCGCCGTGGACGCCAAGTACCCCATCTTTTACGATGCCTGGGTCGCGCGCACCCTGGACGGCCTGCCCCTGCGCGCCATGCCGCCGTACGTGGCGCCCGAGAGCGCTGTGCCGCTGCTGCGCAAGGTGGTGCGGTTGGGGCTGTCGTTTCCCGACTACACGCGCGCGGTCAACGCGATCGAGCTCGCGGTCGTCGAGCCCCAGCCCGAGGTCGTGCAACTGCAGTGCTGCTGGAATGGGGTGGTGGTGGTCAAGGCTGAGCCTTTCTACGCTGGCCTCGTCTTTCGGTCCAAGCTGCCCGGCGAGTGCGGCGCTTCCGAGTGCTCGCACTTTTGTCGCGACATGCGCGCGCTCAACTACACCCGCGTCGCCATGCACCACGGCGTGCGCGTGGCGTACAACATCGAGACGTGGCACCGCGCTCGAGCGCTGGACGTGCCGTACGAGGCGGTGCCGCTGCCGCTCGCGTTTACGCACGCGCCGTCGCCGCACACACTCTGCTGCGGCATGCACCACATCGTGCGCCAGCCGTCGTACGCGCGCGACCGAGACGAGTCGGACGACGCATTTGCGTACCGCGCGTGGATGGCGTTAACCGAGGATCCTGTCGCCGACAGCTTCGCCGACTTTTTGAGCACGCTCGTCGCGGGCAAGGCCGAGGTGCGGCTGGCCGAACTGGCCACGTTCCTGACCGACGAACCGCGGGCTTCCTGTCGCATGGCGCCCGCAGTGACCGTCACGCCGGCGCCGTGCCTGGCGCCGGTCGGCCGCGCCATCCCGCGCCGCCTGACCCAGGTCGGCGCCGCCGATGCGCGCGACGCGCTGACGCCTCACACGTGGACGTGGCGGCGCCTGCACCCGGACCACGAGTACGAATTCGTCGACGCGTTTGGCGGCAGCGAGGGCGGCCTCCCCGCTTCGGTCGCCGCCGTCGTCCCCGCCCTGCTCGCCGCTGGCGCCAACCACACCGCCCTCGCGTCCGACCTGGCCACTCACGCCCTGTTGTTCGACCGGGGCGGCATCGTGGCCGCCCTGGCGTCGACCGCGGGCGGCTCGCTATCATGCGCGCTGGCCGCGGGCGACGCGGACGTGGCCGCGCACGCGCCCGGCGGCGGCGCCCGCCCGGTGGCCCTGGCGGCCGTGCCGGGGCACGCCACTGTGCGGGCGCGGCTGGAGGAGCTGCTGGCCCGCGCGGAGCGGGTGCTGCAGGGAGGGGGTGCAGGAAGAGAGGAGCAACCCGCCCTCGACGGCCCCGCGCCGCCCCCCCGCCGCGTCGACATGGACGCGCGTTCGGTGGATGTGCCCGCGTGGTGGCCCGGGCGCGGCGCGCGCGCCCGGCACCGGGTCGACGGCAGCGGGTTGGGGCGGGGCCTGGGCGAATTGTTTTAGAATCGGCGTTAGTTTCCCTGGGTCGAACGTTGGCCGACCACTGTTATATTCAAAGACGTGGACTACACTTTTTTAAAGTGCACCATGTACCCGATCGTGAACGCGGACGCGCACTCTGACGCGCGGCCGACCCGTCGCCATACGCGCTGCTCAGCTTCAGCATGTACGGTTCTTCGCCCAGGAACGGGGCCAACTCTGTGGGGCGCACGCTTTCCGCAACCATGAACAGCACCTCCCCACAAGTTTGCAGTCGTAGGGTCTTAGGGTTAGGGTTAGGCCAACTCTATGGGGCGCACGTCGCACTTGCCCGCGACGAGCGCCGCCAGAAACTCGGCAAACCCGTCGGCCATCGGCTCCTCGGTCAACGCCATCCAGACGCGGTACGCAAACGCGGCGTCCGACTCGTCGCCGTCGCGCGCGTACGCCGGCTGGCGCATGATGTGGTGCATGCCACAGCAGAGCGTTCGGCACGATGGCGCGCGCGCAAACGCGAGTGGCACTGGCACCGCCTGGTGCGCGAGCGGGACGTGGGCGACCCGGAGCTGGCCGCGCTGCTGAGGCGCGTCGCTGTCGGCGGCGAGGTCCTCGCCGCGGTCTCCGACGGCCGCCTTGCCGGCCCCGGCGGCATGCTCACCACGTGGGCC